>OLZA01000542.1_pt1 | contig 19816 bp, 14 predicted proteins | sample 1673431 | NCBI WGS metagenome assembly OLZA01 (sample SAMEA103958111, study PRJEB25191) | human gut metagenome | biome: human-associated habitat [ENVO:00009003]; feature: intestine environment [ENVO:2100002]; material: feces | place: Germany | collected 2013/2015 | reverse complement strand
CGCAAGGCTCGCCCCTCGGGCGATTCGCATGGCCTTGCATATTTCCATCTCTGACGTTTAATTCCCTGCTGGTGGGAAAACTTACATCGAAAATTACCCTGCTATTGACGAAGTAAGATCGGGAATCGAATTAGCTGTAAGATAGGAGGCCATTACCGTGCGACCTTGAAGACGCTGCTGAGTTTCTCGCTTAATGCCGCCATATCCTGTCCGATCTTGTCATTGGTGATTTTGGCATAGATTTGGGTCGTGGTGATCCGTTTATGTCCCAGCATCTTGCAGACCGTTTCTAGAGGTACACCCTGCGTAAGCGTGACCGTTGTGGCAAAGGTATGCCGCGCCATGTGGATCGTCGGGTTGAACGACAGACCGGCATGTCTGGCAACATGACGTAACGACATGTTCAGTGTTTTATAAGTGCCTTTAAGCGGAAAAACCTTCTCGCTTGTGCGATATGTATCCTTATAACGCTTGTAGAGCATTTCAGCGGCGGGAAGGAGCTTAACACGGAACTGCGTACCTGTCTTTTGCCGTTTGTCGATAATCCACCGCTCTCCGTTATCGTCCGTATGGATGTCCGCGTGGGTGAGTTTCACTACGTCCGCATGGCTCAAACCCGTAAAGGCGCAGAAGACGAAGGCGTCACGGTTGATGCCCGTTCGGTAGTTGGGGAGCCTGACATCCATCACGGCCTGCAATTCCGAAGCGGATAGATAACGTCGTTCAGCGTATTCCGCTTTGACATAGAAACCTGCGAAAGGATCGGCGGCAATCCAGCCGTTCTTATACGCCGTGTAGGTCATCAGCTTCAGCTTCTTGAGTGTAGAATGGATCGTCCCGGAAGCAAGACCCTTTACCGTGGAGAGGTAGACGACGAACTTTTCCACGAACTCCCGCTTCAGCTCTTTGAACGCAATATCCTTGACGTGGTATTCGTATTCGAGGAAAGAGGCAAGGCGGTTACGGCGTTTGCGGTAATTGTCATAGCTCGAATAGGCGCGGTCTTTGCCCACACGTTTGAGGAACCCTGCAAGGTATTCGTCGAAGGTCTGCAGCAGCAGGCGGCAGTCATCGCCCATACCGAGGAAGGCGTTGCGAACCTTTTCGGCCGTGACATACGAATCACGGTCGCAGAGACGTTGGTACTGCTTGCCGATATTGGTCTTGATGTTCTCCAACTTTTCATTGAGACGCTGGGCTTCAAGACTTCTGCCGGAGGCTTTGTTGGCTTTGGCATCCCAAAGGCTGGAACGAACGGAGAGTTTGCTGCTGAACTGCGACATCGTGCCATTGATGGTGATACGGCCCATAACGGGAACCTGACCGTGTTTTTCCGACTGCCTTTTTACATAGAAAAGGACTTTGAAAGTGCTGCGTTGCATAATAACTTGAACTTTGTGGATGGGTTAAACGTTAAGTCAAGTTATTTGTTATGCGGAAATCCGATGCAACAAACTGAAAACAAACGCCTTAATGCAAACAAAAGCATTTCGGGCAGGTAACGGATAAGTAACACAACTCACCGTTAATCCTGCCCGATTCTGCAATTTTATTGCTCGGAACAGATGCAGAACAGGGAATTAAATACCTGTAAACATGATATTTACTCTTTCCTGCATATTCCGTTACCTACAAATACCGAACCGTGCTGGGACCGGCGTGCAATATCGGACAGAATGTCATGGTCGCCGCGGACGTGATACTGGGCCGTCAGGTAAAGGTGCAGAACAACGTGTCGATCTATTCGGGCGTGATCTGCGAGGATTATGTTTTTCTGGGCCCTTCGTGCGTATTCACCAACGTCAAGAATCCCCGAAGCGAGATCTCGCGCAGGGAGCAGTATAAAACCACCCGCGTGCGCCGGGGCGCCACCGTCGGGGCCAATGCCACCGTCGTATGCGGGGTCGAGATCGGCCGGTACGCCTTCGTGGGCGCGGGGCGGTCGTTACGCATTCGGTCCCCGATCATGCCCTCGTTGAGGGGGTGCCCGCACGCGTGGTCGGATGGATGAGCCGCTTGGGGCACAGGCTGGAATTCGACGAAGCCGGCAGGGCCGTGTGCCCGGAGTCGGGACGCAGTTATCGCAAGGTCAATGAATGTGTCTATGAAGAAGATGATATATGATCGGCTGACCGGTCGGGAAACGTCGCTGGCCGTGATCGGGCTGGGATATGTAGGCGTGCCCGTAGCGCTGAGGTTTGCCCGGTGTTTCGATGTGGTGGGGTACGATATGGATGCCCGCCGTATCGAAAAACTGCGTGAAAAGTACGGCGCCGGCTGCGGGAGCATCCGTTTCACCTCTTTGGAAGAGGAGTTGTCGCGGGCCGCATTTTATATCGTCACGGTGCTCACCCCGGTCGATGAGCGCAAGAATCCCGATCTGACCTGTCTTGTCGAGGCCACGCGCACCGTAGCGCGCTATCTGAAGCGGGGCGATTATGTCGTGTATGAATCCACGGTCTACCCCGGATGCACCGAGGAGGTGTGCGTGCCGCTGCTCGAAAAAGGCTCCGGGCTGAAACTCGGTGCGGATTTCAAGGTGGGCTACTCGCCCGAACGCATCAATCCCAACGATTCGGAGCATACCTTCTCGAACACCGCCAAAATCGTGTCGGCGAACGACGGGCAGGCGCTGGACGAGGTCGCGCGCGTATACGCGGAGGTCGTGGCGGCCGATCTCTGCCGGGCGTCGGGCATCCGGGTGGCCGAGGCGGCCAAAATGGCGGAGAACGTGCAGCGCAGTGTCAACATCGCCCTGATGAACGAATTGCAGCGGCTGTTCTCGCGCATGGGAATAGATATGGGCGAGGTCATCGATATGGCTTCGTCCAAATGGAATTTCGTAAAGTACAGACCGGGACTGGGCGGCGGACATTGCATTCCGGTCGATCCGCTCTATCTTGTATCGGCCGCTTCAAAGCTGGGGGTCGAGATGCCCGTCACGAGTTCGGGCTGCGCCGTGAACGACGGCATGGCGGCGTACGTGGTGCGGTCGCTGCTTGGGGCCATGGGAAGCGACGGTCGCGGCGCAAGGGCTTTGCTGATGGGGATTACCTATAAGGAAAACATCGACGACATACGCAACTCCCGGATCGCCGAGATGGTCGGACTGCTGGAGCGTGAGGGGCTGAGCGTGGATGTGACCGATCCCCATGCCGATCCCGATAAGGTTTATGCCATGTACGGAATTCGGCCGGTGCCGGCCCTCCGGCCGCCTTACGACCTGATTGTCGTGGCCGTGGCGCACGACGACTATCGCGGACTCGACGACGCTTATTTCCGCTCCATCTCCCGCGGGGCGGCCTTGTTGGGCGACATTCGCGGACTCTATAAGGGCCGGATCAAATCGCTCGGATACTGGAGCCTGTAAAACGGGCCGCCGGGCCATCCGGTACGAGGCATGAAACAGCACTCCACCCCTCAGATCGGAAATGCAGGCAGGAGCCGCACGCTGCAGGCCTTGTGGCTGGCGCTGGCCAATCTGTTGTCGCTGAGCGTGACGCTGGTCATGCAGGCGGTGCTCTGCCGTTACATGACCACGTCGGAGTACGGTACTTACAGTCAGGTGCTGTACGTCTATAACACCCTGCTGGTCGTCTTTTCGCTGGGACTCCCCCAAGCGTACTCCTCTATTTTACCTCGCCCGCGTGTCGCCGGAGGAGGGGAGGGATGTCGTACGCAAACTGAACGGGCTGTTTCTGCTTCTTGCGTCCGTTTTTTCGTGCATTTTGCTTTGGCAGGCCGCCGCCATAGCCGGAGTGCTCGGCAATCCGCTGCTGGCCGAGCCGTTGAGGCTGTTTGCCGCGGCGCCCATGCTGCTGATGCCGGTCTTGGGGGTGGAGAATATTCTGGTCGTCTACGGCAAGGCGCACCTCGTGGCCGTCTATGTGCTGATAAGCCGCGCCTTCATGATCGCATGCGTCGTGCTTCCGGTCGTGGTTTTCGACGCAGGGGTGTCGGGTGCGGTCGCCGGTTTCGTCCTCGCGTCGCTGGTCACATGCGTTGCCGGGCTGAAGTTGTCGTCCGTGCCGTTCCGCAATGTATCTCCGGTGAAGAGCCGGCTGACGGTCCGGGAGCTGCTCCGGTTTTCGATGCCGGTGTTTGCTTCGAGTATGTACGGATTCGTGATCGGTTCGGCGAGCCAGTTCCTCGTAAGCCGCTATTTGGGCGTCGAGGATTTCGCCCTGTTCGCCAACGGATACCGCGAACTTCCGCTGGCCGGAATGATTATCGGTGCCGCGGCCGGTGTGCTGCTGCCGGAATTTTCGAGGATGTCGGTGGAAGGGGCCGACGGCGGGCAGTTTGTCCGGTTGTGGCAGGCGGCTGTCCTCAAGTCCTCGGCGATCATTTATCCGTTGTCCGTATTCTGCTGCGTTTTCGCTCCTGAGATCATCTGTCTGCTGTATGGGGAGGGGTATCGGGAAGCGGCCGGCCTGTTCCGGATCGTCACCCTCGTCAATCTGGCGCGTATCATGCCCTACGCCCCCGTCCTGTTTGCACTGGGGCGGGGAAAAGCCTTTGCCCGTGCGCACCTTGTCACCGCTCTGCTCATCGTCGGTCTCGAACTCTGGTGCGTCATGGTGTTTCCGTCCCTTTGGGCTATTGCGGCCATTGCCACGGGCTGTACGTTTTTCTGTCTGTTCCTGCTGATGACGACCACCGCCCGCGTGCTGGGCACTTCGCTTGCGGGGCTGATGCCGTGGAGGATGCTGACGATCGTGCTGCTCGTATCGGCCGCGGCCTGCACGGCGGCCAGGCTGGCTGTCTTGCTGACCGGGATGACGCATCATCTTGTCGTCGTTTCGGTGGGCTTCGCCGTCTATCTGTCGTTGTACCTGCCGTTTGCGCAGCGGGCCGGAATCTGCTATATGGAGTTGTTCGGACCGGTGCTCGCGAAATTGCGGCCGAACCGGACGTAAGGGCTTCGCGGCTTCCCGTTTTCGGCCGCCGTCTCGCGTTTTCGACTGCCGGAGCGGAGCGCCGGATTTCGGTTAGGGGCGGAGATTCCGATGCCGGGCCGGCCCGGCATCGGCGTCAGTGCTGTTTCAGGGCTTCCTGCCCTGCCAGATATTTGAGCAGCCGGCCGACCTGATTCTTCCGGCTGTACTGCCGTATCTTGTCCCAGTCGCGGGGCAGCACCTCCTTGTTCTTCCAGATGGAATAGCAGCGCAGGAGCATCCGCTTGACCTGCTCGTTGTCCGTTTCGTCCGCGGTGAAACCCGCGCGCGTCTCCTTCAGCAGGTCGGCGATGACGTCGTCGGGATCGCAGATGGCGAGGATCGGTTTGTTGGTGGCGAGGTAGTCGAACAGCTTGCCCGTGTAGACGCCTTTCCGTCCTTTGGGATGCACGACGACCAGCGTGTCGGTCTCCAGCGATTTCCTGATGGCTTCGTCGTGATCGACCTGCCGGATCTGGAATACGTTCTGGCTGATGTTTTCGGGAACGGCCAGCGGCGAGGTGTTTCCTATGATGAGGATGCGGCTGTCGGAGGGAAGCGCTCCCTCGGCGACCAGTTCGGAGAAGGCTCCGAACCATTTGTCCGGAGTGATCGAATTGTAAAAATGGCCGATGAACGCCATGGTATAGACGGGCTGAAAAGAGACGTCGTGCACCTCTTCGTAATCGTACCCGTTCGTTATCTCGATAACCTTGTCGATCCCTCCGCCGATTTGTTTGAAATCTTCGACAAGGGGTGCGGATACTGACAGGATCAGGTCCGCATCCTTGAGGATTCTGCGCTCGTAGAAGAGGAGCCGCCGGCTGTTTATCGGCGGGAGCCAAGGCCACTTCGACATCTCGTCGCGCATGTCGGCGATCCAGTAAAACGGCGTTTTTCTGTGCAGCCTGTATGCGATCCGGTGCGAAGAGAGATGGCCGTATGAACTTAATACGACATCGAACCGCCGGCTTTTTGCGAGTTTTTGCGCCTTCTTGCTGGCTTTGAACTGCCATATCCGTTTGTAATCGAGGAACAGCCGGAACTGCAGGGCCGACAATATGCGTCTGAAAGCCCATTTCTTTCTGCGCTGCAGGAGGGAGTCCTGTTTCGACGAGGTTATCACCGGGTCTTTTACGTAGTGGACCTCGCAGCCGTTCCACATCGCCGTTTCATCGCGGTCCCCTTCGGTTATGACGGTCACCGAATGCCCCGCCTCCCGGAAATACCGGGCGAAGGCGTTGAGCCTGAATGCGGCGATGCGGTTGTGGGGATAGAAGTGATTGCAAACGATTAGTATATTCATCTTCAATTAAAAACATATTCCGTCGGCGGGGCGGAAATTCATTTCTCTGCGGAGCCGGCGTTCCCTTGTTTCCCGGCGATCACGAATTCGATTTCGCGGAACAGGTATTCGTGCCGCGTGCCGTCCGCATGGCGCAGGATCAGTTCGCCGGAGGGAAGCACGCCTTCGATCGCGGCCTGAAACAGCGTGCCGTCGGGCAGCCGGTAGGGGTGCTGTTCGCCCAGCCGGTACATCCGTTCGCGGTAGGCGTGCTGGAGGGCCTCCTTTTCGCCCCGTTCGAGCTGGGCGTAACGCCGCAGGCAGCGGACCAGAAAGGTTTCGAGCAGCCGGCTGCGGTTGAACTTGCGGCCCCCGGCCTGCGCGAGGGAGACGGGGTTGGGCAGCGCGGGGTCGAACGCCGTCTGGTTGACGTTGATGCCGATGCCGGCGATCGTGCGGGAGAGGGAGGCTCCCGCATGGTTGTGTTCGATCAGGATGCCGACCAGTTTCCTGTCTCCGACGTAGATGTCGTTGGTCCACTTGATGCGGGTGTCGATGCCGTAGGCGGCGAAGGTGTCCGTCAGGGCCAGCGTCACGGCTTCGGAGAGCAGAAACTGCTCCCCGACGGGAAGGAACCGGGGTTCGAGCACCATCGAGAAGGTGAGGTTTTCACCTTCGGGGCTGGTCCACGTATGTCCCCGCTGGCCGCGTCCGGCGGTCTGCCGTTCGGCCCAGACGATGTCGCCGTGGCGGTATTTCGCGTCGCGGGCCTCGTCGTTGGTCGAGGTGGTTTCGTCGATACGGTAGATCATGAATTATTCATTTTGTCGTGGGTGGGATTTTCGGGAGGGCGACGCGATCAGACGGACACGCCGAAGTCGCGCAGGGCGTCGTTCAGCGAGGTCTTCTTGTCGGTCGATTCCTTGCGCTGGCCGATGATCAGGGCGCAGGTGATGCTGTATTCGCCCGCCGGGAACTGCTTGCGGTAGCTGCCGGGAACGACCACCGAGCGCGGCGGAACGTAGCCTTTGTAGGTGACAGGCTCCGGTCCGGTGACGTCGATGATGTGGGTCGAACCCGTGATGACGGTGTTCGAGCCGAGCACCGCCTCGCGGCAGACGTGCGCGCCTTCGACCACGATCGAACGCGAACCGATGAAGCAGTTGTCCTCGATGATTACGGGTGCGGCCTGTACGGGTTCCAGCACTCCGCCGATGCCCACGCCGCCCGAAAGGTGGACGTGTCTGCCGATCTGCGCGCAGGAGCCGACCGTGGCCCACGTATCGACCATCGTGCCCGTGTCCACGTAGGCGCCGATATTGACGTACGAGGGCATGAGGATCGCTCCGGGAGCGATGTAGGCGCCGTAACGCGCTACGGCGTGGGGCACGGCGCGCACGCCCAGCTGTTCGTAGCCGTGCTTAAGCTCCATCTTGTCGTACCACTCCAGCTCGCCCGCTTCCATTTTGCGCATGGGCTGGATCGGGAAATAGAGGATGATGGCCTTCTTGACCCATTCGTTCACCTGCCACTGGCTTTTCTCCGGATCTACGGGCTGCGCCGTGCGCAGCTCCCCCTTGTCCACCAGTTCGACGGTTTGCCGCACGGCCTGCCGCACGGACTCCTCCTTGAGCAGCTCGCGGTTTTCCCAAGCCTGCCCGATTATCTCTTTCAGTTCGCTGTACATAATTTTCCGAGTGTTTTTGCAAGCCAAAGTTACGCAAAAACTTCGATCCGCAGGCCGAACTATCTTATTTTTTCCTAACTTTGCCCCGATATATACCCAAACCGTATAGTTATGATGAGATTACCGCGCATGGCGGCGGCCCTCGCGGGCGCCGCGGCGATACTGACAGGCTGCAGCGACATGAAACAGATAAAACACATGCCCTATCCCCGGACGGAGCGCACCGACGTGACCGATAATTACTTCGGTACGGAGGTTCCCGATCCCTACCGCTGGCTCGAAGACGACAACTCCGAGGCGACGGCGGCGTGGGTGAAGGCCCAGAACGTCGTGACGCAGGATTACCTGTCGCAGATCCCGTTCCGCGGCGCGATCCGCGACCGGCTGACCGAATTGTGGAACTACCCCAAAGAGGGTATTCCGGCCAAACACGGCGACGCATGGTATTATTTCTACAACGACGGACTGCGGAACCAGTCGGTGCTCTACCGCACCGCGCAGCCGGGCGGGGAGGGCGAAGTGTTCATCGACCCCAATACGCTCTCGGAAGACGGTACGGTGGCCCTTTCGGGCGTGACCTTCTCCAAGGACGGCAAATACTGCGCCTACTCGGTCGCCGCATCGGGTTCGGACTGGGTCGAAATCCGTGTGATGAACACCGCCGACCGTACGCTGACTTCGGACCGGATCAACTGGGGGAAGTTTTCGGGAGCCGAGTGGGCGCCCGATTCCAAAGGATTCTATTACAGTGCGTACGACGCTCCTCAGAAGGGCGTTTTCTCGTCGCAGAACCAGTTTCAGAAGGTCTACTACCACCGCCTCGGCACGCCCCAGTCGGCCGACCGGCTGATCTATGCCGACGCGGAGCATCCGTTGCGTTATTTCAGCCCGTGGCCCAGCAAGGACGGGCAGTGGCTCTTCATCGTGGCTTCGGAGGGTACGTCGGGTACGGAAGTGCTCTATAAAAAGGTCTCCGAACCGAAATTCCGCACCTTGCTGCCGGGCTTCGACGCCGACTATGCGCCCGTCGAGTGCCGGGACGGCCAGCTCTATTACGTGACCAACCGCGACGCGTCGAACTACGCGCTGATGAAGGTGGACCTGAACGACCCGTCGAAGGTTTCGATCGTGATTCCCGAAAGCGGCGGGAAGCTGCTGGAGGGCGTCGGCTCGGCCGGAGGGTATCTTTTCGCCACCTATCTCGAACATGCGCAGAGCAAGGTCTGCCAGTACGGTTTCGACGGGAAACTCGTACGCGAGATCGAACTTCCGGCCATCGGCACGGTGAGCGGTTTCGACGGCGAGAAGGACGATACGGAGCTTTACTATTCGCTGACCAACTACATCGCGCCCGCCACGATCTACAAATACGACATCGCCGGCGGCGCATCGACGCTCTATAAAGCCCCCGCGGTGAATTTTGATCCCTCGCTGTTCACGACCGAGCAGGTGTTCTACACCTCGAAGGACGGCACGAAGGTGCCGATGTTCATCACCCGCCGCAAGGATATGAAACTCGACGGCGGGAATCCCTGCTACCTCTATGCCTACGGCGGCTTCCAGATCAACCAGACGCCTGCGTTCAGGCCCTCGGCCATGATGTTCGTCGAGCAGGGCGGCATCTACTGCGTGGCCAACCTGCGCGGCGGCTCGGAGTACGGCGAAGCGTGGCACAAGGCGGGCATGCTCGAAAACAAGCAGAACGTTTTCGACGACTTCATCGCCGCGGCCGAGTACCTGATCGCCGAAAAATACACTTCGTCGGACAAACTCGCCATTGCGGGCGGTTCGAACGGCGGCCTGCTGGTCGGCGCCTGCGAGGTGCAGCGTCCCGACCTCTATGCCGTCTGCCTGCCCGCCGTGGGCGTGATGGACATGCTCCGCTACCACAAATTCACGATCGGCTGGGGCTGGGCCGTGGAGTACGGATCGAGCGAAAACGAGGAGCAGTTCGACTACATTTATAAATATTCGCCGCTGCACAACATCCGCGAGGGTGTGAAATACCCCGCGACGCTCGTGACGACGGCCGACCACGACGACCGCGTCGTGCCGGCGCACTCGTTCAAGTTCGCCGCCCAGATGCAGCACTGTCAGGCCGGCGATGCGCCGGTGCTGATCCGCATCGAGTCGAATGCGGGCCACGGGGCGGGCAAACCCACCTCCAAACGTATCGCCGAGGAGGCGGACACCTATTCGTTCCTGTTCCAGAATATCGGAGTGCCTTACAAAGAGGTGAAAAAACAGAAATGATCCGGGCGGAAGCCCTGTCGCGCCGCGGCAAACGCCTCCTGCGTGAGGCGTTGGGGTGCGGTCGTTCGACGCGGCGTTCCGCCGCGGGAGTCCGGCGGCCGGTCGCCTTCGGACGGTAAAGAAGGTAGGTTAGGTTAAAAAGAGAGATAACATGAAGGTTTACAAATTTGGCGGTGCGTCGGTGCGTAATGCCGACGGAGTGCGCAACCTGCGCAAGATTATCGACGACGAGCAGAATCTCTTCATCATCGTTTCGGCCATGGGCAAGACGACCAACGCGCTCGAAAAGGTGTTCGAAGGACTTCAGAAGGGCGACAAACAGCTCTCCATGGAGCATGTCGCCGCGCTGAGGGAGTACCATGCGGGCATCATCGACGATTTGTGGCGCGGCCATAAACAGCTCGAACGGGTCGATGCGCTCTTCGACGAGCTGGAGCGCGTGGCCGTGGAAACGGTTTACAAACCCTCCGACGCCGAATTGTGGTACGATACGATCGTGGCCTTCGGCGAGTTGGTCTCGACGACGATCATCTCGGAGTATCTCAACTATGCCGGAGTGTCGAACCGCTGGATCGACATGCGCCGCTGTTTCCTCACCGAGCAGCGTCACAAGGACGCCGGGGTCGATATCGAAGCTTCGGCGCCGCTGCTGAAGGGCGCGCTGGCCGAGTGCGTCGAGAATATCTTTGTCGGACAGGGCTTTATCGGCGGTGCGCCCGACGGCACGACCACCACGCTGGGGCGCGAAGGCTCGGACTACTCAGCGGCCGTGGTGGCCAATATCCTCGACGCCGAGTCGATGGCCGTGTGGAAGGACGTGGACGGCGTGCTGAACGCCGATCCGAAGATTTTCCCCGACGCCGTGCAGATCGCCGAACTGAACTACCTCGATACGATCGAGCTGGCCTACAGCGGCGCGCAGATCATCCATCCCAAGACGATCAAACCGCTGCAGAACAAGAATATTCCGCTTTACGTGCGGCCTTTCGGCGACAAGCGCAAACCGGGCACCGTGATTCGCGGCATGTCGGCGCCGGTCGAGGTGCCGATCTTGATTCTCAAGAAGGATCAGGTGCTGCTGACGATCCGTTCGCGCGACTTCTCGTTCGTGCTGGAGGAGAAGTTCGCCACGATCTTCTCGCTGCTGGAGCGTTTCCGCATCAAGACCAATCTGATCCACAACTCGGCCGTGAACCTGAGCCTGTGCGTCGATAACTCGTGGCACATCGACGAAGCGATCGAGGCGCTGCGCGAAGCGGGCTTCGACGTGATGAAGGCCGAGAATATGGAGTTGCTGACCGTGCGCGGCTATACCGACGAGTTGTGGCGCAAGTACGCCCGCGGCCCGCAGGTCTTCGTGCGGCAGGCCACGCAGTCCACCGTGCGCGTGGTTCGCAAGAAGTAGTGGCGGACGGCTGCTGTCCGGGGCGCTTCCGCCCCGTCGGCTCTCCGGCTTTCCGGTTCTCCGGTTCTCCGGCTCTCCGGAGCTTCGGGCGGAATCCGGCTGTGGAGTTTTCGCCCGCGGTCCCGAAATTACGATACGAGAGCGGCCTTCATTGCGAAGGCCGCTCTCGTATCGTTTGCTCTTACCTATCCCTGCCGCATGTTGCGCAGGATGGTCCATGTCGAGTCGTCGCGGATTTCGCCGCTGCGCTTCATGTTCCAGATCGTGCGGGCAATGTATTTCTCGATGTCGCGCTGGAGCCGCTTGTAAAGCGGACATTTGGTGTAGTTCTCGTTGTCGAGCAGCACGTCGCGGATCGACCGCAGCGAATTGGTGTAGTTCGACATCTCGTTCTTGAGTGCCACGCCCTGCTTTTTCGACGCGGTGATCTTGGCGATCGACATCTGCCGCAGTTTCTCGCATACGGAGTTGAGCAGGATCATCACCACGTTGTCCATCAGCGTGTGGCCGTGCATGAACAGGTAAGCGTTTTCGGGCGTCAGGCCCCGGCTCTTGAGCTGCTGTTCGAATTCGAGCATTGGGTCGATCATCTTCGGGTTGCGCCTGCGCAGCATCTCCTCGCGTTTGGCGACGTTTTTCTGCAGCCACGCCAGCGTTTTCTCGCCGTTGTTTTCGAGGTCGAGATAGCCGATGCGCACCGCCGACTTGAAGTCGATCAGCGGGAATACGTTCTCCGTGGCCAGCTGCGCCGAGTAGGCGTACCAGAGGAAAAGCGGGTAGATCGTGCAGGAGTATTCGTGCATGAAATGCACGAAATCGAAGATGCGCGTGTCGTTCTTGGTCGCCTTGACGCATACGTTGTGCAGCGAGGGGGCGTAGCAGAGGAAGTTCTCGGTGGCGTAGGCGTAGGTGTGGAACATGTAGCGGGCGGCGTTCACCTCGCGCGACTGCTCCGTGCGGTCGGCGAACAGGAAGTCGAAGTCCGAATCGACGCACAGGATCAGCTCCTCCGACGAGCGGGGGATCATCCCCATCAGCACCTTCTTCCCCTTGGGAAGGTCGGCGCGGTTGGGCACCGAGATTTCGAAGCGCAGGTAGGGGTTCTGGAAGTGGTCGAAGATGCCGCGCCAGAAGGCCACGTCTTCGTAGCCTTCTACGTAGACCTTCACCAGCCGCTGGTCGGGATTGGCCGGCAGCGGTTTGGGCAGCTCTTCGAGAGTCGCCGGGCGCGTGAAGGGATTGAATCTGCGCAGTTTGTCGCCGAACTTTTTAGCCATACGGAAACAAAGATAGTGATTTCGGCCGGAATTTCTTCCCAAGGCCGGGATTTTTTGCAGCGGCGGGGCGGCCGGTTCCGGTCCTCTGCGCCGGATCCCGTCTTTTGCGCTGGTTCCGGTCCTCTGTACTGTCGCGGTTCTTCTGTGTTGCCGTCGTTCTTCTGCGCTGCCGTCCTCTGCGCTGTCTCTTCTTTGCGCCGCTTCTTCTTTGCGTCGCTGTCGCTTTTTCTCCGGCTCCGCCTTCCCGCTTCCATCTACGTGTGGGCGTGCGCCGCCGTTTGAGGGCGGAATGCGCTCTTTTTCGCCGATCTCGGCCGTCGGGCGTGCACAACCGTAATATTTTATTATTTTTGCACAAAATAAGAGGTTCCGAAAGGACGTTTGATCTCTACTATTTCGAACAATATGGCGGACAACGATTGGAAAGCGAGGCTCGGAATGGTCTATTCGACCAATCCCGACTTCAACTATGAAACGACCGAAACACCGGAGGCGGAGACGCTTCCCCCGGCGCGGCAGGAGCTGCGCGTGTGGCTCGACCGCAAGCAGCGCGCGGGCAAGGTGGTGACGCTGGTCAAAGGCTTCGTGGGGCGGGATGCGGATTTGCAGGAACTGGCGCGTCTGCTGAAAACCAAATGCGGCGTCGGCGGCGCGGCCAAGGAGGGGGAGATCATCATTCAGGGCGACCATCGCGACCGTGTGGTCGAGATACTCACCAAGAGCGGCTACCGCTGCAAAAAAGCCGGTTCGTAGGTGAAGCGGCTGCTGCATATCCTCCTCTTGTTGTGCGCCCTCGGTTTCGCGCACGAGGCTTCGGCCCAGTACTATACGTGGGGGTCGGACCCCGCGGGGCTGAAATGGAGCACGATCCGTACGCCCGACGTGCGGATGATCTATCCCGATACGGTTTCGGCCGTGGCGCGGCGTACGCTGTTCTACATCCGTACCGTCCGGCCCGACATTGCGTTCGGATTCCGTCACGGTCCGATGCGTATTCCCTTCGTCATGCACCCCGAAAATTTCCAGTCGAACGGACTGGTGATGTACCTCCCGAAACGTGTGGAGTTCCTCACCTCGCCCGCGATCGACGGCTATTCGATGCCGTGGTACAAACAGCTCGTGGCCCACGAGTACCGCCATGCCGTGCAGTACAACAACCTCGACCGGGGCGTTATCCGCGCCCTGAGCTATATTCTGGGGCAGCAGGGTTCGACCATCGGCCTGCTCTGCATGCCGATCTGGGCCATGGAGGGCGACGCCGTGATGTCCGAAACGGCCATGTCGTCGTTCGGCCGGGGGCTTCAGCCCTCGTTCTCGCTGGGTTACCGCGCCATGGGCCGCGTAGGCCGCGACCGGAAGGACACGCGCGACCGCCGCAACATCGACAAATGGTTCTGCGGCTCCTACCGCGACTACATTCCCGACCATTACGAGCTGGGCTATCAGATCTGTTCCTACGCCTACGATCGCTACGGCGAGGTGGTCTGGGACAAGGTGGCGCGCTACGGCTCGCGTAACCCCTATGTGCTGGCCACGACGCGCGTCGCGCTCGAAAAATATTACGACACCAATGTCAGCCGGCTTTTCCGCGAGACGTTCGACGTGCTGGAGCGGCACTGGGAGTCGCTGCCGCAGGTCGAAGACAGCGCCGAGCCGCTGACGCCGATGCCCGCCGGCAATTACACGACCTACCAGTGGCCCCTGCCGCTCGACGCCGCGTCGGCGCTGGCGCTCAAGACCGACTACGACCGGCCGTCGCGTTTCGTGCGGCTCGACACCCGCACGGGCGAAGAGGAGGTGATCTGCTATACGGGGGCGGTTTCGACGCGCCCCGCCATGGCCGGCGGCCGCGTGTGGTGGACCGAATATCGCCGTTCGAAACTCTTCGAACAGCGGGTCAATTCGCAGTTGTGCTACATGGACCTCGCCGACGGTACGCCCCGGATGGTCGTCGGACGCCGCAACGCGCTCTATCCCACGCCGTCGGAGGATGCCGTCGCGTGGGTCGAATACAATCCCGACGGCCGCTATACGGTCGTCGTGCAGGGAAAGGAGGGCGCGGAGAAACGCTTTGCGACGCCCGACCGGTCCGAGATTCACGGACTGGCGTGGGACGATGCCACACGGGGCTATTACGTCATCGTCACCGACGATTCGGGCATGTGGCTCGGCCGCATCGACGGCGACGGCGTGCATCCCGTTACCGAAGGCGCCTACATTACGCTGAGCAACCTCCGCGCGGGCGGCGGCAGGCTCTATTTCGGCTCGATCGCTTCGGGCCGGGACGAAGCCCACTGTTTCGACCTGAAGACCCGCCGCGAATACCGCATCACGACGTCGGCTTACGGATCGTTCATGCCGGTGCCGTGGCGCGACGGCGAGGGGCGGGAACGGGTGCTGCTGACCGCCTACGACAGGCGCGGTTACCATGTGGCGGCGCAGGACGCCGATGCCGACGCGCTGATCCCGGTCGCGCCTTCGAAACTGCCGCTCAACGTCGTGAATCCCGACCGCAAGCGGTGGGACGTCGTGAACCTCGATACGGTGCGTTTCTCGGCAGTCGATTCGCTGCGTCAGGAGGGGGTGTACCGCGCGAAGCGATACCGCAAGGTGCCCAATCTGGTGAATGTCCATAGCTGGACCCCCGTGGCCTTCAATCCCTTCGAGGCCGTGGACGAACACAATATCAACCTCAATCTGGGCGTCACCCTGCTTTCGCAGAATCTGCTGTCGAATACCGAAGCCTTCGCTTCGTACGGCTGGAACCGCAACGAAGGGGCGATTTTCAATCTGGGCGTGCGCTATTTCGGGCTGGGCGTCCGTCTCGACCTCGACGCTTCGTACGGCGGCAATCAGGTTTTCTATTCGGTGGGACAGTACGACGAGCAGACGGGAAAATACGAGTACCAGCAGCGTCCCAGCCCCGACAAGTACTACTCCGTGGGACTCTCCGCCACGCTTCCGCTCTATTTCCAGCGGGGCTATCACACGCGCCAGCTCTCCGTCACCTCCGGCTGGAACTACTCCAACGGCATGGTAGCCAATCTGGGTAAAATCGAATGGAACGCCGGACAGATCTCCAATATCCAGCGCATCGGTTTCCGCAAGGGACTGCACAAGCTCTCGTTCGGACTGGGGTACTCGGATCAGGTGCGCATGGCGCACCGCGACTTCGCGCCGCGCTGGGGCTATATGCTGAGCACCGCCTATACCTTCAACCCGGCCAACACCCATTTCAGCGACCTGATTTCGTTTTACGGACAGGCATACCTGCCCGGATTCGCGGCCCACAACTCGCTGAAGGTGGCCGCTACTTACCAGACCTCGATCGGCGGCTACAAATTTCCGTCGGGATACGCGCCGCTGAGCTATCGCTCGACGCGCCTTATTCCGCGCGGATATACCTCGTCGGATATTATTTCGAACAACTACACGGCCTTCTCGGCCGACTACCAGCTGCCGGTGTGGTATCCCGAAGGGGGTATCGGCTCGGTGCTGTATTTCAAGCGCATCCGGCTCAACGTCGGCGGCGATTACGCCCAGTTCCGCGACGTGGGCCGCGGAGGGATGAAGTGGCGGCGCATCTGGTCCGTGGGCGGCGACATCGTATTCGATATCAATGCGTTCCGCCAGCCCGCATCGGCGACTTCGACCTTCAAGCTGTCGGTCTATCGTCCCGCAAACGGCGGCGTGTGGTGGGCCGCCGCCGTGGGTCTTCCGTTCTGATTGCAATAAATTTCGTATCTTTAGCGCAAAATTAAGTCCTATGCCAAAGAAGAAAAAGACGGACGTGAGTCCGAAAACGATAAAATGGATCTGGTGTCTGGCCTTCGCGCCGTTCGCCCTGCTCTTCTTCATGCTGCTGCTGACCGCCTTCGGGCTGTTCGGTCGCATGCCTTCGTTCGAGGAGCTGGAGAATCCCCGCAGCAACCTCGCCACGGAGATCTATTCCGAGGACGGCAAGGTCATCGGCACCTTCTTCGTGCAGAACCGTTCCTACGTTCAGTACGCCGATCTTTTCCCGGACGATTCGACGCTCCATATCCGGCTCGGAGGACACGAGGTGCCGCCGATCGTCGCGGCGCTGATCGCCACCGAGGACGCCCGTTTCAGAACCCATTCGGGCATCGACATCCCTTCGCTGGCCCGTGTGGCCGTGAAGACCGTGCTGTTGCAGAACACCTCGCAGGGCGGCGGCTCGACCATCACGCAGCAGCTGGCCAAGAACCTCTTTCCGCGCGACACGGTGCGCAACCGCGGGCGGCTGGTCCGCAACGCCAAGCTCGTCACGTCGAAGCTCAAGGAGTGGATCACGGCCCTCAAGCTCGAATACAACTATACCAAGGAGGAGATCGCCGCCATGTACCTCAATACGGTGGAGTACGGCTCCAACGCCTACGGCATCAAGTCCGCGGCCCTTACCTTCTTCAACAAGGAGCCTCACGAGCTGAACGTGCAGGAGGCCGCCGTGCTGGTGGGCGTGGTGAACGCCCCGTCGCGTTATTCGCCGGTGCGCAATTACGACAACGCCCTCGCGCGCCGCAACCTCGTCATTTCGCGCATGGAGGACGCCGGGGCCATTACGCGCAAGCAGCGCGATTCGCTCAGCGCGCTTCCCATCGTCCTCAATTACCGTCCCGTGTCGCACAACGAAGGTACGGCGACCTACTTCCGCGAGATGCTGCGTCTTGTGATGAACGCCGAACGTCCCAAACGCAATCAGTTCTACAACGAGTGGGATTACGATCAGGCGGTGAAGGAGTACGAGGAGAATCCGCTCTACGGCTGGTGCCGCAAGAACCGCAAGGCCGACGGCACGCCCTACAACATCTACCGCGACGGCCTGAAGATCTATACCACGATCAATTCGACGATGCAGACCTATGCCGAGCAGGCCGTCCAGAAACAGATGGAATCGGTCATCCAGCCCCGCATGGACGCCCAGTACCGGCGCACCAAGACGCTCTTTATCGACGCCGACAAGGCGGAGCGCGAGCGCATCATGCGTCACGCCGTCCGCTATTCGGACCGCTACCGCGAGATGAGGAACGCCGGCGCGAGCGAGAAGGAGATCAACGCTTCGTTCGACAGACCCTGCTCGATGAAGGTCTTCACCTACAAGGGGGAACGCGATACGCTTATGACTCCGCGCGACTCGATCCTGCACCACAAGCGTATCATGCGGGCGTCGTTCGTGGCGCTCGATCCCCGTACGGGATATGTCAAGGCGTACGTCGGCGGCCCCAATTTCCGCTACTTCAAATACGACATGGCCAAGCAGGGCAAACGTCAGATCGGTTCGACGATCAAACCCTTCGTCTACACCTTCGCCATCGACCATCTGGGGCTGACGCCCTGCACGATGGTGCCCAACCTGCCCGTTACGATCGAGACGGCCAACGGCACGGCTTGGTCGCCCAAGGAGGCGGGCAAGGTCGAGTACGACGGCGTGATGCACCCCCTGAGCTGGGGTCTCGCCCGCAGCCGCAACAACTATTCGGCGTGGATCATGAAGCAGGCCAAACAGCCTGCGGCGGTCGCCGACTTCATCCACAACATGGGTATCCGCAGCTATATCGACCCCGTGCCGGCGCTGGCGCTCGGCTCGTCGGAATCGAACGTTTTCGAGCTGGTGAGCGCCTTCTCGACCTTCGCCAACGAGGGCGTGCATAACGACGCCATTTTCGTGACGCGCATCGAGGACCGGCAGGGCAACGTGATCGCCAATTTCATACCCCAGTCGCAGGACGCCGTCAGCGAGCGCACGGCCTATACGATGCTGACGATGCTGCAGGGCGTGGTGACGTCGGGTACGGCCGGCCGCCTGAACCGCGATTACGGCTTTTCGGGCGTGGAGATCGGCGGAAAAACCGGTACTTCGAACAAGAACCGCGACGCATGGTTCATGTGCGTGGCCCCGAAACTCGTGGCGGGCGCATGGGTCGGCGGAGAGGATCAGTCGGTGCATTTCGTATCGGGCGGCGAGGGCAGCGTGATGGCGCTGCCGATCGTGGGCGACTTCATGAAACGGGTCTACGACGACGGCCGTCTCGGCCTGAGCCGCAACGACCAGTTCATCCGCCCGGCGATGATGCCGCGCTACGACTGCGACGAGGAGACCGATCCTGAGGGACGTGTCCCGGATGCGGACGACGACAATTTCTTCGACTGAACAGAGTCGGCCGGCCGCTGTGCCGGCCGATTTTTTTGTCGTTCGCGCTGAAATCGCTATATTTGTCCCGGAGCTTCCGTGTACGGTCCGTCCGAGCGGGAACGATGATCATTTTTTAACTTTATCGAGATGAAGATTGCGATTGTGGGCGCCAGCGGTGCTGTGGGCCAAGAATTTCTGAGGATTTTGGAGCAGCGCGACCTGCCGATCGGCGAATTGCTGCTGTTCGGTTCGCAGCGCAGCGCGGGCCGTGTCTATAAATTCCGCGGAAAGGATATAACTGTCAAACTGTTGCAGCATAACGACGACTTCAAGGGGGTGGATTTCGCCCTCACTTCGGCCGGAGCCGGAACTTCGCGCGAATTCGCGGAGACGATCACCAGACACGGCGCGGTCATGATCGACAATTCGAGCGCCTTCCGCATGGATGCCGAGGTGCCGCTGGTGGTGCCGGAGGTCAATCCCGAAGATGCGAAGAACGCTCCGCGTCGCATTATCGCCAACCCCAACTGCACGACGATCCAGATGGTCGTGGCACTGAAGGCGATCGAGCAGGTGTCGCACATCCGCCGCGTGCATGTCTCGACCTACCAGTCCGCCAGCGGCGCCGGAGCCGCGGCGATGGACGAACTGGTGGAGCAGTACGCCGAGCTGGGCGCGGGCAAGGAGCCGACCGTCAATAAATTCGCCTTTCAGCTGGCTTACAACGTGATTCCCCATATCGACGTCTTTACGGACAACGACTATACGAAGGAGGAGATGAAGATGTTCCACGAGACGCGCAAGATCATGCATTCGGA
>OLZA01000525.1_pt1 | contig 20594 bp, 10 predicted proteins | sample 1673431 | NCBI WGS metagenome assembly OLZA01 (sample SAMEA103958111, study PRJEB25191) | human gut metagenome | biome: human-associated habitat [ENVO:00009003]; feature: intestine environment [ENVO:2100002]; material: feces | place: Germany | collected 2013/2015 | reverse complement strand
TCTCCTTGAGTTTCTTGATCACATCTTTAGGCATAATCGGGTTGCTAAAAATATTGACTCCTAAAACGTCCTTCTTTGACCGGATACCGAATATCTCCATATCCTTTGCGTTCAGGTCAATCAAGTAACCGTCCCTGTCATAAAGCTCGACCCCCACAGGTAAATTTACATACAGCTTTCGGAAGATCATCTCATTATGATCGATCATCTTACTAATCTTTTCCTCTTTCAGTTTGAAATTAGGTAAAATCTGTAATATGCCCAACGCTTTTACGCACACTCCATTATTCAACTTACGCTCACATAATCTGGAGCGTACCCATTTTTCCCCAGTCGGTGTTATTATCGGAAATATTTGCTCATACGTATCGACAGATTGGATCGATAAAAAATCCGTAGTAATCAGATCCCTAAAGTCTTCCCGGATTATATAGTAAAATTCAAAAAAAGAGAGATTATTCCCCTTCTTCCCAAATATACTCATTAAATAATCGGAACAGATATAACTTCTTTGAACAAAATCGGCTTCCCACAAGCCAACTTCCGCTCTATCCAATAACAATTTACATTGATCCAATTGAGTCTGTATATCCTCCATAAAAATATCCCTTCCGATAAAATTACACTATGATTTCAAAGATATAATTTAAATAGTATAAATCCCCTATAATAAAAAAGAGATTGTCTCGAATCACTCAAGACAATCTCTTTCTATATTCAAAGCCTGATATAAATTATTTCAATTCCTTGATACGAATATTGCGGAATTTGACAGGGGAACCATGTCCTAAGAAACCTATATGACCTTTTTTGTTAAACAAACCCGGATGCTCCTTTCCATCCGGCGTACCATTCTTCACGGCATCCCGAATATTTCCATCCAAGATTACGACTCCATTCACCGTCACACGGATATGATCGCCATCTGCCATGATCTCTTCCGTATTCCATTCTCCAACCGGCTTGAACGCTTTCGGATGATCCTCACGGGCGGGAATGATACCGTATACGGAACCGTGATGTTGCAGCGGAGTGATGTTCCCTTGGTAAATAGGATGTTCACAATCCAAGACCTGCACTTCCATACCTACATATGCTGCGTCTCCTTCCATCGGCGTACGGATACCGACACCGTTATTAGCTCCCGGGGTTAACTGGAAGTCAAAACGATAGATAAAGTTTCCGTATTCCTTCTTGGTGTACAGATTACCTCCGAAACTACTGCTTGGGACCATAGAGATACAGCCATCTTCCAAGATATAATCAACCGTGTTTCCAGTCCATTCATGCATATTCGTTCCGTCAAACAAAACCTTGAAACCTTCTTTTTCCTCTTCCGGCGATAATTTGAACGGTTCTTGTTTTTCCAATTCCTTTACGTAGATATTACGGTAATAGACCTTGCTGCCATGAGCTTGCATCTCGATTTGCTCTACCGGGAAAATCGGAAGCTTGCGATCCCAATAGTTTTCCAGAATCACGTTATCTACCACTTTTTCTCCGTTCAAGACAACCGTCACACGGTCACCAACCATCTTAATATAGAAGGAATTCCATTCACCGAGTTTATTATCGGCCACTTTCGAAGGCTTGCTCTCGTTTACCTGATTGTTATACAAGCCTCCGGAACCTACTTGCGCACCAACATTTACCCGAGAAGTATCCCAGATCTGGACTTGAGGAGTACCACGCAGATAAATACCGGCATCAGCCTCAGGTCCTTTCGGATCCAACATCCAATCAACATACATCTCGAAATCACCATATTGCTTTTCAGTACATAGGTTATCGTACCCAGTACCGTCAAATACTAATAGGCCATTCTCCACTTTCCAGTCACGACGCATATTCTCATCCGCCTTCTCCTGCGCTTTCGCCAATTGAGCCGGTTTCATTTTCGCACGGGCGATCGGATTCTCAACCAAACCTTTCCAACCCGTTAAATCCTTACCATTAAAGATAGAGACAAATCCAACCTCGTCCGGCATCGCATCTAAATGTTGCTTCAAGGCATCGATATCATAACGAGCGTCTTCCCCGTCAAACATGGTCAAAACACGTTTCAAGATTGCCTTCACATTGTCACCCTTATATTCCGGATGGTTACGAGCGATATTCCAAACCGCATAAACAGCCGCAGAACGAACAGCCGCATCGCTTGAATCCAAGAATTCCGACGCATACATCAATGCCAAGAAGGTATCCGCCCGTTGGATCTGACGTAAAATAAGAGCCTTTTGCTCACTCGTCCGGGCGATCTCCATGACTTTCCGCAAGCTCAACAAACGATTCTCTCTCGTAAATGCCGGATTAGATACCAACTGCACATAACGCTTTAACGCCCTGTCGAATACTTGATCGGAAGAGGCTGATTGGCAAACCTTAAATAGTTCATCGGCAGCCTCAATACCCTTCCATGCCAACAAAGCGTCAAGAGCCGCATCCTTGGCCGCTCCATTCCCTTTATTCAATCCTTCCACGATCGTAGCCAAAGCCTCTTTCTCGCCAGTCGCTGATAAGACCTTATAATAAAGATATCTCTTGCTGTCTCCCGCTTGTATCATACGGCGATTCACGTTAGATACTTGAGTTGCCGCCGGTTGTTTAGAGATAGCGGCAATGATCGCATCCTGAAGCGGGGCGATAGCGGAAGCCTCCGCCGTCTCCAACATTCCGCACAATAAAGTGAAATCTTTCTCAGACACTACATCTTTCAATGCGGTATAAGCGGCTTTCTTCACCTCCGGAGAGCCGGATTTAATCTGATCCAATACCGTATTCAGATTCGCATCGGCCATACGTATCGCCAACAGCTCCAGACCGGCTACCTTTCCCGCATCGGAAGCGGACGGGATCACTTTAGCGACCGCTTGATCAATATCGCCGTTAAATGCCATCAAAGCATCTTGACCCAATAATATCACTTGCTTGTCATTGCTCTTCAACAAATCCGCCAGCACAGGAATGACACTCTTATCACCGATTTTAACCAAGGCCCAAACAGCGGCCTGTTGCACATAGAAATCCTTATCTTTCAATTGGTCCAAAAGAACTTGTCTCGCTGGTAGATCAAAACGAAGTTCCAGATTCTTGATCACGTCATGTTTAGACGGGCATTTGCTTTCACGGCCTATCCAGTTCAAGATATCCACCTTGACTTCCGGCTTCGCCTTTAACATGTGTTTCATGACCTCAATATAAACATTTTGATCAGCGAAACCCGAAGCAAAGTTCAAAGCCGCATTACGGTATCCCTTATCCGTATCTTTCAAAGCCGATAATAAATTCTTCGTAGCAGCTTCCGGCTTAGCGGCCAATAGAATCTGAAGAGCGGCCTCACGGGTCTGTGTCATACCTGCTTTCGTAGACTTCTTCAATAAATCATTCGCTGCTTTCTCCGCATCTTTGGTATCGCCTTGCTCAAGGACACGTTTTATCAAAGCGATATACGCCTCATTCGCCCCGGTCTTTTCCATTTTATAACCGGCTTTCTCGGCAACGGCGGCTAAATCACTCAGAGAAGCTTTAGAACCTACACGGCTCAACGCATAAAGAACCTCCTTCTGCATATTCTCATCGCTGGAGCCAAGCATCGCTTTCAATACATTTTCCGCATCAGCGATTTGCACGTCAGCGATCGCACGGATAATATCCTTTTGCGTCTTCGGAGTACCGGAACGACGCATCAAGGAAGCCACCAAAACCTTCTTAGCGTTATCGGTACGGATTGCGGATAACGCACGGGCAGCAGGACCGCTTAGGCTCTCATCGTTCAAATAGCTAGCCAGCGTATCCACACACTCATCTTTTCCCAGTAATTGAAGCTGCCGGATAATAAAAGCCTTTGTCTCCCGGTCGCTCACCTTATCCAAGGCTTTCAAATATGCGTTGGCTGTTACTAGACGAGCGTTCTCCTCACCTTTTGCCATTACGTAGTGAGTCAATCCGCTCAACGCATAATCCACGTTCGAGTTACTGCCTTTTCCCGGAGCGTTAATCTTGTTAATCAACATCAAGACCCCTTCCTCGCCAGTGGAGCTTAGGTCATTAATTAATTTGTTATATTCAGCTTGTTGCTCCGCCGGCATCTGTGCCAGTACATCGGCAACGATCGTCTTCGATGTACGATTAGCCGGGCTTTGAGCCATTAACATGCTACCGCACAACAATAAGCTGGCAATTGATATATATACTTTTTTCATATGTGTATGTGTTTAAATATTCCAAGGTGCTCTCATCGGCTGATCCAACAAACGATTAGCGGCCTCATCATTAATAAATTCCAGTTTTACGGGATCAAAGTGAAGCGTACGATTCAAACGAAGGGCTACGGCACCCATATTCACGATCGTAGCGGAACGGAAACCATTACGTTCATTCAAGGCAAAAGGCTGACGAGTCTTTACGCACTCGATAAAGTCGGTAACCTGTGGCTCAGGTTCGGGATAATCGGATAACTTTTTCTCCCAATCCGGGATATCACATACGAAATTCTTATAAACATTCCCGTTTGGTCCGGAAATATAAGGTGTGTTCGGATCCCCGTAATCACCTCCCCAAAGTACGATCTGGCAACCATCCTCATAGGTATACGTAATCGAGCGCCAAGTACCCACGGCGTCCGGATGTTGTTGCGGAGCATCCACCTCTACCTTAACCGGGCTGGTATTATCTTTTCCTAAAAAATATTGTACAGGGTCAATATAATGCTGTCCCATATCCCCTAAACCACCGCCGTCATAATCCCAGTATCCACGGAATGTCTGATGCACACGATGCGGGTTATAAGGTTTGTAAGGAGCCGGACCCAACCAGAAATCATAATCCAGCTCACTAGGCACCGATTGTGGTTCCAGATATTCTTTACCAACCCAATAGAACTTCCAGTCGAAACCGGTATGCTTGCTGATCGTTACCTTTAGCGGCCAGCCCAACATACCACTTTGAACCAGTTTCTTCAAAGGTTTCACTGGAGTGCCCAGTCCATAGAACGGGTCAGCGAAACGGAACCAAGTGTTCAAGCGGAACATACGTCCGTATTGCTTCATCGCTTCCATTACCCGTTTACCCTCCCCGATCGTACGGGTCATAGGCTTCTCACACCAAATATCTTTTCCTGCTTTAGCGGCCTCGACAGACATGATACCATGCCAGTGAGGAGGCGTAGCTATATGAACGATATCTACATTGGGATCTAGAATCAAATCACGAAAATCATGGTATGCGGCAATCTTATCCTTTACCAACTGTTTACCTAGCTCCAGATGATTCTTATCGACGTCACACACAGCGACAAGACGAGTCCCAGCATAGTCCACATGTCCACGGCCCATACCACCTGTACCGATAATTCCTTTTGTTAATTGATCACTTGGAGCGATGAATCCATTACCCAACACGTGGCGCGGTACAATCGTAAATGCCGCGATTCCTCCAAGAGTCTTCAGGAAGTCTCTTCTGTTTGTCTTCATAGTACGAATTTAAAATTTAGATAGAATAGATTAACTTGAGTGACAAAAATAATCATAATACTCGAAGAGACAAGAAAAATGTATATAAAAAAGAAAAGGATGCCTTTAACAAAGACATCCTTCCCTAGTATTTTATGAAAATCTATTACAAAGCGAATTGCGGTTGACGGTGAATCCATTGCCCACGGGTGAAATCCGGGAAGTCTACCAAAGCACCGCCACGAGCGATTGACATCTCCGACAAGCCGGAGATAGCGCTCCAAGCGGCAGCGTCATAGCAGTCCATTGGAGCCGGTTTCTTATTACGGATAGCGTCGATCAAGTCGTACATCATGATATAGTCCATACCACCGTGTCCGGCCTCAGCAGCTTGAGACTCTAAGGAAGCCCACAATTTATGATCATATTTCTTGAACCATTCATCGGAATCATCCCAACGATGAGGCTTAGACTTTCCTTGTACATATACATGATCGCCATCGTTCATCCATAAACCCTCAGTTCCCTGAACACGGAAACCTAATGAATAAGGGCGAGGAGAATTGGTATCATGGGTTACGATAATCGTTTGTCCATTAGAACACTTAATCATAGAAGTCACGATATCTCCCAAATTGAAGTTGACCTTCGCCAACGGATGATTCTCACCCCCATTATCCACGATAAACTTATGCAATCCACGAGATTGAGTAGCCATAGCGGATAAAGAAAGGAAACGGTTACCACGATTGATATCCATACAATGAGCTATCGGTCCGATACCGTGAGTCGGATAGATATCGCCATTACGATGTACGGAATGGTTCGTACGCCATTGAGCCTCGGCGAAAGCCGTCGGACCCATACGAAGATCACCACTGCCCGGTACATAGTTGTAATGAGTTCCATCGTTGAATTTCACCTCACGCAAGTCATGCTCATAACCACAACCACCATGCAAGATCTCGCCGAACAAACCTTGGCGGACCATATTCAACGCAGCCATACAGTCACGACGATAACATACGTTCTCCATGATATTCAAATGGCTTCCGGTTGCTTCCGAAACATTTACCAAATCCCAGCACTCCTCTAACGTGTTAGCCGCAGAAACCTCCACGCCTACATAAGGAACACCAGCCTTCATAGCGGCGACAGACATCGGTACGTGCCATTCCCAAGGACTTGCGATGATCACGCAATCAAACTCCTCGTTGTTCAACATATTCTCAAATTCACGTTCACCCCCTTTGTAAACTTTCGGAGCAGGGACATTAAATTTAGCGATATGTTTCAAGGTACTATCGATCGGGCCCTGTTGGATATCGCAAATCGCTACGATCTTATTACCGGGGATCGCCAATACATTATTAATATGCTCATGGCATCTAGAACCCGTTCCGATGAAACCGAAACGTAATTTACCATCATCTTTACCGGCTGTTTTTTTCTTTTGGGGTTCAGCGGCAGTTGTTGTAGCTCCGGCGTTTCCAGCCATTGCCAAGCCTGCGGCACCAATACCAGCGGCAGATACTTTCTTAAGGAATGAACGACGAGTGTTTTCCATATATTTTATAAATTAGTTTGTGTTTTGAGGATACAAAATTAAAAAAATATTTTTTCAATCAAAACGTTATTGAGTATTTTGAAAAAATAAAGAGTCCAAGACTAAAAGTTCGTTATCTTTCCGGTTTCCCTTTTTAGCCTCTCGAAGGTCATCATCATCTGTCGAAGTCTTTTAGGTTCTTTTTCCGCCAAATTAACTTGCTGACCGATGTCTTCCTTTACATTATATAATTGATAACAGTTACTATTTCCGGCAAAGGCAGCCTCCTCCGCGTCACCATAGGTATCCGGATACGGCGGGATCATGACCCAATCACCATCACGTAGCGCATAATTGAAATAACCTTCCAAGACAAGTTCCTTTCGCCCATTACCACCTTTTCCTAGAAAGACAGGCAAGGTGTTTTGGCTATCTACCTTATCAGAATAGGTCTGTCCGATCAACGCCGACAGCGAGGCTAACAAATCCATCTGGCAAACCAAGGCATCCGACACAGCGCCCGGCTTAACTTCCGCAGGCCAACGAAGCATGAACGGGATACAGGTCCCACCATCATACAAGCTCGTCTTTCCTCCACGAAGCGGTCCGGCCATCTTATGATCCCCTACCAATTCCACGGCTTGATCTTGATAACCGTCATCCAGAACCGGTCCGTTATCGCTAGTGAAAACAACTAACGTATTTTCCGTTAGCCCCAACTTATCCATTTCCTTCAAGAATTCGGTCACGCACCAATCCGCTTCCAAGATAACATCTCCACGAGGTCCCATCCCCGACTTACCCGCGAATCTCTCGTTCGGAACACGAGGTACATGCGGTTGATGCAAGCCATAGTACAGGAAGAAAGGTTTATCCTTATTCTCTTTCATAAAACCTTTCGCCTTCTCAAGGAACAACTCTGCCATATCCTCATCTTTCCATTGGGCGGTCTTGCCTCCTTTCTGGAAACCAATTCGAGGTACACCGTTTACGATAGCGCCGGCATGCCCGACACTCGGGAGCATTCTCAGTAATTCAGGATTATCCTTCCCAGTCGGTTCCCCGGGGAAATTCTCCTTATAACTGACATAGAGAGGATCGTTCGGATCGAGGTTTACACCTCTCCCATTCTCGATAAAGATACAGGGAACCCGGTCATTAGTAGCAGCTTGGATAAAAGAATAGTCGTAACCGATCTCTTTCGCTCCGGGATAAACCAGCTGGTTCCAGTCTACCACCCCGTCACCTAATCCTAGATGCCATTTGCCGACCGAGCCGGTGACATAGCCCGCTTGCTTCATCACCTTCGGCAAGGTAACCTGTTGAGTATTGATAATCAGAGCCGCATTGCCGGGAAGTATTTTGGCATCCCTATTTGTCCAAGGATATAATCCGGTAAGCAAGGAATACCGGCTGGGGGTAGAAGTAGCCGCCGTACAATAACCTTGCGTAAAGCGTATGCCTTCATTTGCGATACGATCCATTCCCGGAGTCTGTATGCGATGAGCCCCGTAACAGCTTAGATCACCATACCCGAGATCATCGGCCACGATGATCACCACGTTAGGTTGCCGGGGAGCTGATTGAGCTATTAAAGTTGTTGGCAAGGAAAACCCTGCCAACACACTCATTATACAATACTTATTCATCGCTTATTACGGATTCTGAGTTAATGTACCCGGATAAGCGTTAATCTCAGACTGCGGAATATACTGGATAGCCAACGGGCTGGTAGCAGGATATTCAGGCACGCCGTCATGGAATCCCGGGTAATGACGTTTCATCGTATCGCCTACACGATATACATCAAAACCACGGTCAGCCTCATAAGCTAATTCCAACTGACGTTCTTTCATGATAAGCTCATGAGCGTTTGTCGCATCCAAAGATTTATATCCGGCGTTAGGTAAGGAACGGGTACGAACGGTATTCAAATCGGCTAATGCTTTTGTATAGTTTCCTAATTTAGCGCTAGCCTCGGCGCGAATCAGGTATAACTCACCTAAGCGAGAGATAACCGGTGAATAAAGGTGGGGATAACCTTCTTGCTTAGAGCATTTATAACTATAGAATTTCGGATTACCTTGGCTTTCTAACATCAGGTAATCATAATCACCGACATAAGTTTTTCCCTTATAACTAATAGAATAACGTTTATTATCCACATCTACGGGAGTTAATGTGTACTCTTCATCATCCACGGTAGCGATTAACTTACCACCTACTTCCTTTGTCTCACCCTGACGATATACATAACCGGAAATCTTTCCGTCCGTATACAAGTTAGCGACGAAACGGAAAGCCGGAATTTGATCTCCCGCATCATTCTTCTTATATTGTGGATGGATAAAAGCCTCGCGGGCATCCGTATTTTTACCTGTCTCATGCAGCAAATCCATGTATTTAGCGCTAGCGTATACCTCACCCCAGCCTTGACCATCAATCTCCGCATACATACTACCTAACGGGCTACCCCAATCATCCCAATCCGAAGCAATGAATTTCACGGCAAAAATAGTCTCCGTTTGAGAAGCCGCATCCGGAGCAAGCTCATTATATGTCATAAACGTCGAACGACTCAATAAGGAGAATTGATTACTCTCGATTACCTCATTCGCATAATTATAAGATAATTGAGCGTATTCCTTATTCGGATTCTCAAAAGTACCACTCATATACATATAAACCTTGGCCAACAAGGCTTGAGCCGCATACTTTGAGGCATAGGCGGGCGACTTAAAATCAGACATCAACTCTTCTGCCTTTTTCAAGTCAGACAGAACTTGCTCATACGTATCTTTCACGGAAGAACGATCCGGAAGATCCAGGTTATCCATATCCTCAGGCATACCATTCACAATAGGTACACCCAGATTCTTCTCCGGTTCTTGATAATAAGGACGGCCAAACACACGACACAGATAAAAATACATCATGCCACGCATATAATAGGCCTCACCCAACTTTTGGTTCAACTCTGGAGATTCATTCTCATTGATCATCTTCATTAAAGAACTTGTCTGCGAGATGATATTATAAGCACTGTTCCAAACCGTAGAAAGCCCACCATTATTAACGGTATGCTGATAAGTAAAGTAAGTACCGAATGGATTTGTGGTCGGCTTATCCTTGCAAACGTTATCCCCGGGGAACTCTCCACAATAGTGTAAATGCTCAGATGCAGTTTTCAATTTAGCGTAGCAACCGTTTAATAAGACATCAACCGCAGCATCCTTATCTTCCATGATCTTGTCCTCCGTATACTTATCATAAGGCATACGTTCGATATCACAGCTCGTTATAAATGTGGCCGCTGCCGCAAGAGCCACTATAGCTATTTTTTTCATTCTTATTCCTTTAATTAAAATGTAACATTTAAACCAAACATAAATTTACGGGCTTGTGGGTACGGAGAAATGGCCACACCAACCGAACCAGCCTTGTATTGGCTTCCTACCTCAGCAGGAAGTTCCGGATCCACTCCAGAGAAACCCGAAAGAACAAACAAGTTCTCACCCGAGAAAGAAAGACGGACATTGTCTACATATTGGATCTTCCAAGGTAACGTATAGCCTAATGTCAAGCTACGCAAACGTAAATAGCTCGCATCCTCCAAGTAACGGGAAGATCCCTTGCTGGATTGGCTCTTATTACCATATTCAGCTTTTGGATGGGTAGCGATATCGCCCGGTTTTTCCCAGCGATTCCAATCATCCCTTAAATTCATTTGATTATAGTTTACATAAGCACCATCACTATCATACATAGAACGGTCATAATTGTAAATCTCACCTCCTACCGAATAACCGAAGACTGCGGATAAATCGATATTCTTCCAAGATAGATTTGTAGAGAAACCACCGTAGAAGTCAGGGCTTAATTTTCCTAATATAGTCTGGTGCTTGGAAGCCTCGCTATAATCAGAAGTTGTTATGCGTTCTCCTTTCTCATTTGTTGTATACCACAACGGAGCTCCTGTTTGCGGATCTACGCCAGCCCATTCAGTTCCATACCAAGTATCCACATCCTGACCCGGAGTCAAGATCTTATCCATATAGATGTAATAGCTTGTTCCTGCGTTGGCAGTAATAATCTCGCTCTTACCACCATACAATTCTGTGATCTTATTACGGTTCAAGCCCAAGTTAGCGGCAACGCTCCAATTCCAATCACCACCTTTCAAGATGTCCACACCTAATGAAACCTCGAAACCATTATTCTTAACAGAACCAACGTTACGATAGATACCCGTGATACCTGTCACACCGGGCAGAGGCACTTTATAAAGCAAATCGGTTGTTTTCTTATTGTAATAATCCAAATTAATAGTCAGACGATCGAACAAGATAGCGTCGATACCTACACCCGCCGTATAGGTTTTCTCCCATGTCAAGTTCTTATTTTCTTTTTGAGCAATTACCGCACCCGGATCACCGTTGTATCCCGTAGACATAGCATACAAAGTATACTGCGAATACAGCTCAGTAGGACGATTACCTACAGAACCATAGCTAGCGCGCAACTTCAATTGCTGTACCCAATCCTTTGCCTTGAAAAATTCCTCCTGATGGATATTCCAACCACCACTAACAGAGAAGAAATTACCATATTTAGCATCCTCACCAAAGTTTGAGGCACCATCTCGGCGGAAAGAGAAAGACAATAAATAACGATTGTCATACGCATAATTGGCATTGAACAAATAGGATTGTACAGCCCATTCCTCTTGCGATCCTTTTATTGTCTTAGGAGTTGTCGCTACATCTGCCACGGAGAAACCCGGAGCGAAACTAGCCGCTGTCTGATCCTTGATTTCCCGGGTATAAGAGTTCCACTCATAAGCCAATATCGCATTGATGGAATGTTTATCGAACACCTTATTAAAACGAAGCAATTGGTTGCTATATACCCGATAAGAAGTTGTGGTCTTATCTTGCAACAATCCATTGTCGGCCTCTCCTGCCTTAGAGCGAGGATCGTTATAGCCTTTGAAAAGAATGTTATTATATTTATAGCTATTCACGGACGCAAAAGTCAACCAATCGGTAAACTTGATATCGAAGTCAAAGTTTCCCATAAACTCATAGGAAGTTTTCTTCTCATAATTCCATTGCAGGTCATACAAGTAATTTGTAGCATCGCTATTCACCCAATCGGTCGGCCTGTATTGCTGGATCAAGTCGCCATTCTCGTCATACGGGGAGTCCCAAGGGAAATTAACGTACATGATAGCGCCTAGATCTTGCTGCTGGTCCATCACGTCGCTACGGGTAGCCCATACTTTAGGTTTGATAGTCAACCAATCCGTCGCTTGGTAATCCACATTGAAACGCAAGTTATAACGCTTGTAGTCATATCCTTTCACGGCACCATCCTCATTATAGTAACCAACGGATGTATACGTCTTGATCTTCTCTGAGCCACCGGAAACAGATACGTTATAGTCTTGAGCGAAGCCCAGATGCGTACCCTCTTTCCACCAGTCGAAGTTACGGTTGCGCAAATCCTCCGTAAAATAACTCGGAAGGGCGTCTTGATTAGCGAAAGATTTATAATAATCATATAATTCCTCGCCGTTCATCATATTCATGTTTCCACGGTGCAACTGGTTCACACCCATCTTTACGGAAGCGTTGATCGTAGCTTTTCCGATCTTACCTTTCTTCGTAGTCACCACGATAACACCGTTCGCTCCTTGAGAACCATAGATAGCGGTTGAAGCGGCATCCTTCAAGATAGACATGGATTCGATATCAGCCGGGTTCAAGCTACCCGCATCCGTACCGACGATTACGCCATCCACGATCCAAAGAGGGTCCGTGCTACCGTTTACCGTAGACTTACCACGGATCACCACCTTACCGGCAGCGCCCGGCTGACCACCACCCGAAGTAACCTGCACGCCCGGAGCCTTACCAGACAATAAGTTCTCGACCGTAGGGCTAGTGGCATCCAACAATTTCTCGTTGCTCACCACCTGCATGGCACCCGTCAAGCTTTCCTTTTTTTGCACGCCGTAACCAACAACAACCACCTCCTCAAGGTTCTGAGTGTCTTCCTTGATACGGATAGTCATCGGAGCACTAGTCGCTTTAACCTCATGGTTCACATAACCGATGTAAGAAACGACCAAAGTAGCTCCGGCCGGAGCTTCCAAACTAAACTTTCCATCGAAATCGGTACTGGTACCGTTCGTAGTGCCTTTCACAAGCACGTTCGCGCCGATTACCGGCTCACCCGTCACCGCGTCAACAATGGTACCTGAAATCGTAATCGTCTGCTGCGCCACCATTCTCTCCGTGTTTCTCAATTCATTTGGATTAGAAGATGACTTGTAAACAACAATAGGATTGTTGTTTACAACAAAATCAGCATGCTGATTTTTCAGCGCCGTCGTCAAAATCTCCTCGACCGAGCGGTTCGACATGTCGATTGAGATACGCTCATTCAGATTGATGTCATTGTTACGGATAAGGAACGTGTAATTGAATTTTTCCTCGATCAAATCGAAAAGTTCTTTTAATGTCGTACTTTCCATTTGAACAGACATCATTTGTGTCTGAAGTTCGGACGCTGAAACCGTACCGGGAATAAACGGCAGTCCCGCAAGCATACATGCGGCTACCATCATCTTACCGGTCTTCTTGAAATAGTTCATTTCCATTAAAGTTAGATTTAATAAATAATTTTCTCGTTTATACTATTTTCCACACTTACACCTTAGGATTAAGGTTTGTATTTTTGTTTTTACTTATCTTTTATAATAATCTCATCTCCCGAACGAGTCCACACATATTTATGATCCACGTCCACCTCACGAAGGATCTTATCCAACGAATAATCTTTCGTAAAGCTACCGGAGAAGATTTCCTTTCTCAAAAGATCGCTCTCGACACGGATACGCACGTTGAACTTACGTTCCAAATCCTTGGCGATACTCATGAAAGGTTGTTCGGAGAATTTCAGGCTACCGTCCATCCAAGAGAGAGCATCCTTGGCATCCACCTCACTGACTCTTACCTTATTGGTCTGCTTATTAAAGCTTAGTTTCCGGTTTGGAGTCAAGGTCACATCGCCCGCATGGGCAACCTCATCCCGCAAGCTCACGTTTACTTTTCCCGACACCAGAGTGACATCGGTCGTTTCATCCATTCCGTAAGCCTTTACGTTAAAGCTAGTTCCTAGAACCTTGATATCCAATCTCTTTGATTTTACGATAAAAGGCTTAAGGGAATCCCGGGTAATCTCGAAGTAAGCCTCACCATCCAATTGTACGCTACGTCCGTTCGTATTGAAATCACTGCCATATCTCAACGTGGAACCTGCGTTGACCCAAACCACGGATTGATCCGGCAAAACGACTTTCGTTTGGGCTCCCATAGGAGTTGTCGTCTCAAAATAAGCCAAGGCGGCAGATTTCGGCTGATTATGTCTCGTACCTATATAATAAGAGGCAGTCCCCACCGATACCACGATCAAGACCGAGGCGGCAACTTTTCCTAAAAACCGAAAATTTAGCCAATGATTCTTTTCAGAAGGAATAGCGGGATCGATAAGTGTCCCGAAATGTTTTTGGAAATCGGCTTTCATATCAGAGGCAAACAAAGGTACATGCGCCGTCGCCCAACAATCTGCCATCTCGGAAAGGCACTGTTTATGAGCGTCATCCGTTTCCAACCATTGTAGTAATTCATTTCGCCCCTCCTCGGATATATCTCCCATGAGGTAGCTATAAATTAAATCTTCTATGTGTTTATTCTCTATTTCCATGATATTAACAAAGGAGCCGGTTTTCAACCCGGTTTCTATTATATACACCTGTTTTAGAGATTCCGTTTAAGGAGATTCCAATTATTTTTCGAAAAAATTAAATATAAGTAAGAAAAGAGGGTAAAGATCGCCTAAAAGTTCACGCAACTTCGCCAAACCGATCTTGATCTGTACTCGTACCGTACTGGAACTGATATGATTTGTTATCGCTATTTCCTCATAGGTCTTGTTATGGTAAAGATATTGCACGAAGATATCCCGGCATTTAGCGGGCAAGGAATCCACGGCACGATAGATTTTCTCCTCGAATTCCTTATTCTCCAGATAAGCCAACGGATGGGGATCGGCGTCTATCTGCAACTCTTGTATCGACAATAAGTTTTCTTGTACATCTGATAAAGGGACTTCTTGCTGACGTTTATCTCTTAAATAATTCAGGCAATAATTACGTACCGAGCGAATTAAATAAGCGTTTACCGGATGTATTAACGCCGAATGGTGATTCCATACATTCATAAAAACATCATTAACGATCTCACGTGCCGCCTCCGAATTATAGACATATTTAGTCGCTACGGCGCACAAGTACACGTAGAAGGTCGTATATAATTGTTCAAATGCTTTGGCATCGCCATTATTGATCCGAGATATTATGTCCTCCTTTACAATCAGCACAAACGTCAACCCTTAAGTTTCACTCACAATTGAATCACAAAAATAATGAAATATTCCAGAGATTACCTCATTTTAAAAGAAAGTATAGGGTAATAGCGCCAAACAGCTCGCTAAAGCGGACTGTTTGGATACTTAGGTGACGAACCGGGTGGCATATGGGTGGCATAGCTGTGCCATCCTTATGGCACGCCCTTGCCATCGTTGTGGCACGGCTATGCCACCAGCATGGCACGACTGTGCCAATGCTATGGAAATGACTGGCACTATACGTCGTTACAATACAACAACTTAGATTACTTAGAAGAATTGGCGGCACGCTTCTTGTTACGCCAGTAACTACCGTCACGTTTGCTTCCGAACATATTACGGCGTTTCGACTCTTGCTTGATCGCTTCTTTCTTCTCGGCTACGGCGGCTTTCACCTCCTTGGTCTCATACATATGGCCACCGGCTATGGGGACTTCCTTGCCGATCAGTTTCTGGATATCTTTCAACAAAGGTACCTCCTCGGCGTCGCAGAAAGAGAACGCCACACCTTCACGGCCCGCACGACCCGTACGCCCGATCCGATGTACATAAGTCTCGGGTACGTTAGGAAGCTCATAGTTAATGACGTGTGTCAGATGATCCACGTCGATTCCACGGGCGGCGATATCCGTAGCGATCAGCACACGGGTCGTATGATCCTTGAAATTCGTCAAGGCACGCTGGCGGGCAGTCTGGCTCTTGTTGCCATGGATCGCCTCCGCCCCTATCTCCGCTTTCGACAAGACACGGGCCACCTTGTCCGCCCCGTGTTTCGTACGGGTAAAGATCAATACGGATTCCAGTTCCGGGTTCTCCAACAAGCTTTTCAGCAAGTTGATCTTCTCGGCCTTCTCGACGAAATAAACGGATTGGTCGATCGCGTCCACGGTCGATGAGGCCGGGGTTACTTCCACCTTTTGCGGCTCGCTCAAGATCGTACCTGCCAAGCGCTCGATCTCAGGGGGCATGGTAGCGGAGAAGAACAAGGACTGGCGTTTCTTGGGCAATAGCGGTAAAATACGCTTGATGTCATGGATAAAGCCCATGTCCAACATACGGTCCGCCTCGTCTAAGACGAAATACTCCAAGGTATCCAAGTGGATGAATCCTTGTCCGATCAAGTCCAGCAGACGTCCCGGCGTAGCGATTAATATATCGATGCCTCTTTCCAAGGCTTCCGTCTGGGGCTTCTGCCCTACTCCCCCGAATATCACCGTATGGCGTAATCCAGCGAAACGGCCGTAAGCGGCAAAGCTCTCTCCGATCTGGATGGCAAGCTCACGGGTAGGCGTAAGGATCAATGCCTTGATACCCCGTTTGTAACCTTTCTTCTTCTGGAGATATAACCGCTGGATAATCGGGATGGAGAAGGCCGCCGTCTTACCGGTTCCTGTCTGGGCGCAACCCAATAAATCATAACCTTGCGAAACGATGGGAATCGCTTCTGATTGTATAGGTGTTGGAGTCGTATAACCTTCTTGCACAAGAGCCTTACGTATCGGTTCTATCAAATCTAAATCTTCAAATGTCATTCTAAAATAGGGTGAGCCATCACGGCTCGTTATGTAAATAATGTGGGCAAAGGTAGTAAAACTTTATGATATAAACTATCTTTGCGCTTTTTATGCCCGTAAAGCGATATGAAAGAATTATTACTACTACTGAAAAAGTTCTTCGGATATACCTCCTTCCGTCCCTTGCAGGCGGACATCATACAGCGTATCTTACAGAAAGAGGACTCGTTGGTGCTGATGCCCACGGGTGGAGGCAAGTCGATCTGTTTTCAGCTACCGGCTATCTATCTGCCGGGTACGGCTTTGGTGGTGTCCCCCTTGATCGCCTTGATGAAGGATCAAGTAGAGGGGTTGATCGCCAACGGCATCCCTGCGGCGGCGTTGAACAGTATGATGCCGGAAGAGGAGCAACAACAGGTGAAGCAACTTTGCGTGCAGGGCAAGATCAAATTATTGTATATCTCCCCGGAACGGATCAAGATGGAGGCGGACTGGTTCCTGCCCCGGCTGGACATCTCGCTCATCGCTATCGACGAGGCACATTGCGTATCGCATTGGGGACATGACTTCCGTCCGGAATACACGCAACTGGCGATATTGAAGGAACGTTTCCCGAAAGTCCCGGTCGTGGCCCTGACCGCTACCGCCGATAAAATCACCCGGAAGGATATCCTAGAGCAGTTACGGCTTCGTACGCCCCAAACGTTCATATCATCGTTCGACCGCCCGAACATCTCCCTCACGGTACGCCGAGGGCTTAACAAGAAAGAGAAGATCGCCGCCATCGTCCATTTCATCCGGAGGCACCGGGAGCAGAGCGGTATCATTTATTGCATGCGCCGCAACGATACGACCGAGCTGGCCGATGAGTTGGCGATGTATAATATCAAGGCGATCGCCTACCACGCCGGCCTCCTGCCCGCCCAACGGGAACAGGCCCAAAATGATTTCATCAACGACCGGGTGGACGTGGTGTGCGCCACGGTAGCTTTCGGGATGGGTATCGACAAGAGCAATGTCCGCTGGGTCGTGCATTACAGCATGCCGGGGAGTATCGAGAACTACTACCAAGAGATCGGCCGTGCCGGAAGGGACGGGATGAAAAGCGATGCCCTCCTGTTCTATTCCTTGAGCGACTTGATCGTACTTCGCCGTTTCGCCGAGGAGAGTGGCCAAAGCGAGGTGAACTTGGAGAAGCTAAACCGGATGAGACGGTATTGCGAGTCCGATATGTGCCGCCGCCGTGTCCTGCTCAGTTACTTCGGCGAGGAGGCGGACCATGATTGCGGCAACTGCGACGTGTGCAAGAACCCTCCGCAACGTTTCGACGGCAGTGTCTTGATACAAAAGGCGCTGAGCGCCGTTATCCGGACCGGCGAGCACGTGGGCATGCAGATGCTGATCGACATACTCCGTGCCTCCGCCCGCGCGGAGCTGCTGGAGAGAGGATACGATAAGCTAAAGACGTACGGAGCCGGACGGGATCTCTCTTATAAAGAATGGAAGGAGTACATTTACCAGATGATCCAACTCGGGTACATGGAGATCGACTACGCCGCCGGTACCGTCACGGTGGACGGCGCGGATATGTGCTCGCTCTCCGAGCGCGAGCTCCGCAGCCAGCGCCGCGAGATCGGCATGATCTTCCAGAGCTTCAACCTGCTCATGCAGCGCAACGCTCTCGCCAACGTCCGCTTCCCGCTCGAACTCGCGGGCGTCCCCCGCGCGAAAGCCAACAAGCGCGCGCAGGAACTGCTTGAGCTCGTCGGCCTCGGCGACAGGCTCCGCGCCTACCCTGCCCAGCTCTCCGGCGGCCAGAAGCAGCGCGTCGCCATCGCCCGCGCCCTTGCCACGGACCCCAAGGTCCTGCTCTGCGACGAGGCCACCAGCGCCCTCGACCCCACCACCACCGAGAGCATCCTCGAACTGCTCAAGGACCTCAACCGCTCGCTCGGCGTCACCGTTGTGGTGATAACCCATGAGATGCGCGTCGTCGAGAGGATCTGCTCCCGCGTCGCCATCATAGCAGACAGCCGCATTGCAGAGCTCGGCCCCGTCCAGGAAGTGTTCCTCCATCCGCGCACCGAGGCTGCCAAAAAGCTGGTCCTCCCCTCCCGCGCCGGCAAGCTCGAGGGCTTCTCCAGGGACGGCGAGAATCGCGCTGTGGACGAGTGCCGCGGCAGCCTTATCCGTCTCGCCTTCGACGGCGAGACCACCGACCGCCCCATCATCGCGGACATGATCCTTTCGCTCGGCGCACCAGTCAGCATTGTCTACGCCGATACCCGCAGCATCGAGGGCAGGCTCTACGGCCACACCGTCCTCCAACTGCCCAGCGAACCCGAAACCGCAGATAAAATGCGCCGCTGGCTCGAAAGCCAGGGCATCAGCTTCACGGAGGAGGAATGAACATGCTCGATCTGGTTCTCAAGGGCCTCGGCGAGACCATATACATGACCGTCGCCGTCACCTTCTTCGCCTATGTCGTCGGTCTGCCGCTCGGCCTCGTCCTCGCCGTCACCGCCAAGGATGGGCTCCGACCCAACCGCGCCGTATACCTTGCGCTCAGCGCCGTCGTCAACGTCCTGCGCAGCGTGCCGTTCCTCATCCTCATCTACACCATGCTGCCCGTCACCCGCTTCGTCGTCGGCACCGCGATAGGCACCAAGGGCGTGCTGCTGCCGCTCTTCGTCTCCGCCTTCCCCTTTGTGGCAAGGCTCGTAGAATCCAGCGCAAGGGAGGTGGACCGGGGCGTCATCGAAGCGTCCCGCTCTATGGGCGCCTCCGTCTGGCAGGTCGTCGTCAAGGTCCTCGTCCCCGAGGCCATGCCCAGCATCCTATCCGGAGCGACCATCGCCGCTACCACCATCCTCGGCTACTCCGCCATGGCCGGCGTCGCCGGAGGCGGCGGACTCGGCGCCATCGCCATCAACTACGGCTACTCTCGATATAACTACGCCGTCATGCTCACCATGTGCGCCGTAATCGTGATCGTCGTTCAGCTCATAGAGACCCTCGGCAAGACCTCCGTGAGACTGAAAGACCGCCGACTCAGATAATTTGAATTTGAAGGAGATAATGAAAATGAAAAAGCTGCTTTCCATCCTGCTGTGCGCCGCGCTCGTGCTCGGTCTCGCCGCCTGCGGCGCCCCCGCTTCCGAACCCTCCGCCGCCCCCGCGACCGACGTTCCCGATCCCACCGACGCCGCCCCGGCCACCGACGCTGCCTCCGGCGAGCTCGAAAAACTGGTCGTCGGCGCCTCCAGCACCCCGCACGCCGAGATACTCGAGGCCCTCAAGGGCGAGCTCGAGACCCTTGGCTACGAACTCCAGGTCACCATCTTCGACGACTACGTCATGCCCAACCTCGCCCTCGCCGACGGCGAGATAGACGCGAACTACTTCCAGCACGAGCCCTACCTGCTCAACTTCAACGCCGAGAACAACACCGAGCTCGTCTCCGCCGTCGCTGTCCACTACGAACCCATGGGCATCTACAGCAGCAGCAAGTCCAGCCTCGACGAGATAGCCGAGGGCGACATCATCGCCGTCCCGAACGACGGCACCAACGAGGCCCGCGCCCTGCTCCTGCTCGAAGCTGAAGGACTCATC
>OLZA01000500.1_pt1 | contig 21875 bp, 7 predicted proteins | sample 1673431 | NCBI WGS metagenome assembly OLZA01 (sample SAMEA103958111, study PRJEB25191) | human gut metagenome | biome: human-associated habitat [ENVO:00009003]; feature: intestine environment [ENVO:2100002]; material: feces | place: Germany | collected 2013/2015 | reverse complement strand
AATGGTGCGGGCCTCGTTGTCGGCATAAATCCTTACATCCGGAGCAGTCACGCTGGTCATACCCTCGGTCGTCTTGTCCTCCTTGATGACCTTGAAGGAGTCGAACAGCGAAGGTGTGCCGGCATCATCGACGGTATAGGTGCTGATAAAGATGGTATCGGCCGTAACCGTCACGTCGCTGAACGTAGGCTCGCCGGTCTGTCCGAACTTGCCGGAAAAGAGCCCCCAGTAGTTTTCCACCTGATGGTCGGCATAGGCGTCAATCATGGCCTGCTCGTTGCGCGGCTCATACTTTTTCTTTCCGGCCGAATTGTTGAGGAAATAAAGCGTACCCTCCTTCACGTTGAACACGCCACCCTGCTTGCCGGTCATGTTTTCGCGCACACCGCCGGGCTCTACGGTCTCCACCTCTTCCACGGCTCCTTCGACCAGGGTTTTCCGGCTGTTGTTGACCGGGCCTATCACCTCATAAATGTGGTCGTGTCCCTGCAGGGCCAGGTCAATGTCCAACTCGTCAAACACGGGCAGCATATTCTCGCGCACCAGGCGTCCGTCGCTGTCGCTCTAGTGCGACTTGCTGCCGGTAAACATGTTTTTGTGGAAGGTGGCAATACGCCATTTCACGTTTTTATGAGCCTCCACCTGCTTGCGCATCCAGTCGGCCAGGGCCTGGAAGTAACCCTCCTTCTTGTAGTCCTCGTAGTTGATGACCATAAACAGGGCGTCGCCGTAAACAAACGAATATACCGTTCCGTCCATGGTTGTTGTAACGGCCGAATTCTGGTTGAAACTGGTGTCCGTATTGAAGTGCCACGTAAAGTTACTGTTCGAGCTGGTGTCGTGATTGCCCTGCGCCACTACCAGCGGGTAGTTCATCCAGATGTCCTGCATCGTGCCGAACCACTGCTCATATTCCCACTCCGAGTTGTTGGTGCCCGAAGTCTCCACCAAATCACCGTTGACCAGCACGAACTGTGCCTCAGGTACCAACTGCTGGGCGGCATGCGCCGTTTTCTGCGACACGTCGAACATTTCGTCATTCTGTGCCTGCGTGTCGGTCATATAAATAAAGGAATACCCCTTTTCAGCGCTGTACGAATCGGAAGCAGTGGTAAAATGGCCGATTTCGCTCCAGCCCTGCTCCGTGCCTACGCGGAAGGAATAGGTGGTGCCGGCCTTCAGCGTGGTGGCCAGGGCCTTGTGGCTGGTGTACGAGCGCTTGGCGTTGGCCTCAATGCCGTCCACGTAATTCTTGGCCGTCACGTAGTTCAGGTCCTTCACGTCGGCCGAAGTGGCGTCAAGAATCAGGTCGGGATTGGCAAAATCCTCGGCCGTGGCGTCGGCCTTGGCCACAATCTGCACCTTTCCGCTCTTCACCTCCGGGTTCGTAAACCAGGCAAAGCCCATCTGCGTGCGGGGGTCGCCGTTGACGGTCATGTTGATGCTGTAAGGCTGCGAGGCATCCTGCATCTCAGCCATCAGACGGGTCAGGCGCGTCCATGAAGGCGTGGTAAAGTTTTTGGAATCGAGGGTAAATTCCTGCGACAGGGCAGGCTCTGCGCTTGCCGAAAGCAACGCCCGCCGGTTTTCATAAATCCTTTCAATCTCATAAATCTCAAATTTAAATGAAACTATCGTTTGTTTTCGCAGGCAAAATTACGGCCCTGATGTGTCGATTTGTTTATCCCAAGGTAACGATGGGGTAACAATCGTATTATGGTTTTTTTCCTTACGCCGACACGGAAAAACAAAACGGCTTCCCGGAAAAACAAGGTGCCGCCCCGCATAAACAGGACGGCACCTTGTAAAAACTTTCCTGCCACACCGGCCGGAAGCTACCCTACGAAGAGCGGCGCGCCCGGCTGCCCGGAGGCAGGACGGAGCGCGCCGCTCTTTATGGAAACGAGATGCGGGTGCACAACCCGCGGGTGTACTGCAACTAAGGCACCATGAGCTTGCTGACGGCACGCTTGGTGCCACCCTCACGCACCTCAACAACATGTACGCCGCGCTGCAGGCGGAAGACACACTGGCTCTCGGTGGCCACGTGCTTCCACTCGAGCTGGCCGCCCACACTGTAGGCCTGTATGCGCTGGCCGGGCTCAAGGCCGCTCACGCAGATGCTACCGTCGTCCTGCAGCCTGATGCGGATGCCGCCGGCGGCTCCCTCGTCATCCAGCGTGCGGAAGCGGAGCGTGAAGCGATGGTCGAGGCAAGTGTCGGCCGGCAGCGTAAAGGTGTAGGCCGAAGTGGTCAGGTCAACGGTGCGACCGGTCTCGTGGTCGGTCAGTTCCACCGTTTCGTAACCCTCGTTGTTGACAATGCCCAGCTGATAAACGCCGGCCTTCGGCGCCGTAACGCCCATTGCCGTCTCGCCCTCCTCGCTCACGGCTGAGAGGAGCGAATAGCGATTGCCGCTGCGCACGGCGTAGAGCTGCGGCACGGCGGCCGTGCCCATCCACTTCACACCGTCGGCGCCGAGGTCAAAGTCCTGACGGGCCTCGTCGGCCGGCACGGCATTCAGCTGCAGCATGTCGGATGCAGGAGCCTCGTCGGCCGTAGCGCGGGTGGCCTCGGCCGGACTCAGCATGAGCTGCAGGCGGGCCGACGAAGCATAAGCATCGCCCTGTCGGCCGGAGGATGAAGGCAGCGCAATGCTGACGGATTCTCTTTCGCGAAGCGTAGCCGTTTGCGTAAACACGGCGTCGCCGGCAGGAATGTAGCCTGCGGTTTCGTTGGCGGTATTGACCGTCTTATACGTATCGGCCGTATAGCCGTAGAGAACACGGCCGTATGCCATGTCGCCATAGTTCATGGCGCAAAGGTAGGGCGAGCCGAAGAGGTTCCAGCTCATGTTTTCCTTGTGGGTAAAACGGTTGCCGCCTGAAGTGGTCGAGGTCCACGGATCGTTGAAGTTATACTTCATCAGCACAACGCTCTTGTCTGCTGCGCCACCCTCGGAATAGAAATTTCCGCTGAAACGGATGGTCATGTCGTTGTCCGAAGCAATCAGGAAACCTTCAGTGGAACCACCCGGCTGGCTGAGGGGCTCCCATGCCTTGCCGTCCTTGTCGTCAAACGTATAGTCGTAAGCAGCTCGTGTACTGCCGTTGTAGCGCTTCAGACTGTAGTCGGCATTCGGAGTCACGTCCGTTACGTCAAACGGCATTACGGTCAAATCATTGCCTCCGGCCTTTACGTCGCGCTCAACGGCAAAGTTTTTCAGGTTGATGTAATTGCCGCAACCGCGCAAACCGGCATGATGCTCCAGCAGCAGGTAGCCGGGACTGAAGTACTGGCCGTCCGGGTAAACCAAAGAGCCATCCTCAGCTTTCTGAATCTGCAGTTCCTGCTCCTTACGTACGTAAACTACCGACTTGCCAACGGGTTTGTCGGCAGACGTAATCGTATAGTTACCGGTAATGTTCCACGTTTCGAAACAGCCGTTATCCACCGCGTTACGGATACGCTGGTTGCCTATCAGGTCTCGGCTGTGGCCTACCTTATCAATACAAGTTTGCGTAATGGCATCAGTACCCTTATCCAGATTAGCATCATCCGTTTCCATCAGCTGATATTTCCAGTAATCGTCCGTTACGTAAGCATTGGTTTCACTGACAGACGTACGGTTGTTGCCGCTGCCCGTTACGTCTGCAATCGTACCCGTGGCCGTCACATTAACGGCCTTGACGCCCGACACGCCGTTCAGAGCGAGCGAGTTGTAGAGCACGCCGTCGGAGTGGCCCGCCACGGCACCATTGAGAATGGAGGTTGAAAGAATACCGTTGTTGACCGTAGCCGCACCCTTCACCACGAAACCGTCCACTACGACATCGGTTCCAAGGGTCACGTCCTGCAACGACGAGCGACCGGTGGACTCCAGCATACCCTTGCGCTGGGTAAGCAGGTCGGACACGATACCGCTTACATCCGTTGCAGCAGAGGTCTCGTCGTTCATGCCGCCATATACCTTTACGCCCGGCATCGACAGGTTGAGCAGTCCGGCGTCGCGATAGTTGTTGTGTACAAATACGTAAGCATGCTCGCCCGGATTTCCATTCACGTAGATACCGGCCAGGTCGACGGCACCCTGCAGGTCGCCCAGGGCGGTGGTCCAGCTGTTACCGTCGGCCGTACCGGTCAGGTCGGCCTTTACGTAGACAATGGGTTTCAGGGTAGCTTCGTACTCGTAAGCCCCTACATCTATCTCATCACCCGTCAGACGGGCATTGTTGGCCAGGTCTTTCTCGTCAGCCGGGATTGCAGCATCTGCTGCCGTCAATCCCAAAGCATAATCCGTATAATGCTTCTTGTTACCCTTGTTCAGCAGCAACAGGTTGGGACGGATGCGGTAGTCGCGGTTCATCACGTCGGCGTTGTCGGGGTCTACAAAGTTGGGACCCTCCAGCACATTATCGTTGTCTACCGTACCGGGAATAGCCACATTCTTTTTCTCTGTATCAGTAGTCAGATTTTGCGTGCCATTCTTCCAGGCCACCGAATTATATACGGCCGGCGTACCATTCGTCATGTCAAGGTCAGTGACGTTCTGGGCAAAGGTAGCATTGACCACCGTGGTCCGCTCGTCGGCAGCCAGACCCGTACCGCCGTCGGCAAAGAGCGTATTGTATATCAATACCGGACCGCTGTTTCCTGCTACATTCAATCCGACAGGGTTCTGACGGAATCCGCAATTCTTCAACGTCAGTGAACCATTGGACTGGACACTAACCTCCATACCCTTGGCAGTTTCAGACGCAGAATGATTGGCAAACGTGAAACCTTCGAAAACAACATCCTTGCCATTGGCAGTTACGGACATCAGAATGGGAGTTTCCACATCATTGCGAACGACTGTGGGTTTGCTGAAATCCTGCTGCTCGCCACTGCCCGTACAGGAGCCTTTCAGAATCAGCGAGTCGCTCAGCGAATTGTCTGACATGTTCAGGATATAGGCCGAACCTGCCGACAGCCGGCTCCAGGTATATTTCCCGTCACGTACAAAAATTCTTCTGGTACCGGCTTGGACAGTCGGATTGGATGCACCGACAATGGCTCCGCGCAGGTCGTCGGTGGCATTGGCCCAACTGTCGCCCGAACCATTTCCGACAGAAAGCGTATCTACATATATTTTCAGCATGGTAGAGAAGTTGGACACATACTGATACTCGTAAAGACCAATATCAATAGGCTTACATAATTCTTCGTTATTATCACCACGAGGACCTGAATAGCGGGAATAAGTTCCACCCGTAATATAGGCCTCTGTCACGCCATTTTGGCCCAAATATCCATCATCTGAGAACCACTCCTGATAAGCGCCGGTTGTCGCGTTATTTTCGTGTCCAGTCTCATCAGGATATGGAAAAGTGGTATGTTCCGTTCCGTCACCTGCATCCGTCAGCACGGATATAGCGGCCGGATTCCACAGGTTCGAAGCAGAATTACCATCCGCGCCGGCCACAATGGACGGGTTGGTAAAGCGCGGACCGTTGTCGCCCATATTGTCGATAGAAAGCAGAATATTATGGTTCTGATTTGTTGAGGCAAACTTGCCGACATAATCCACATCACTGGCGCAATAAGACACGTCATAAATTGTCGACAAATTGGTAGGATTTTGATAAGTATCTCCCAGATTACCCCAAAGCAAAGTATTCACAATGCTACTTTTGCCATTGTGCGTATAAATCACAGGATTAGTTATCGCCTTATTTCTTACAAACGTATTATTCATAATGTAAAGAAGCGGGTCATGAGAGCTTGACACGCCTTCTGCATAATTCGTACCGATAGCGCCTCCTTCTCCTGCCGACTCATTGTTTGCCCACAAAGTGTTCGCTGCGCGCAAATTGACGGCTTTTGATATACCTGATACGTAGGCAGCACCACCGCGGCTGGCCAGTGTATTATCAGTAGCCTTATTCTCTACCGTCTTGTTTCCGGCCAGAATACAACCCGAAAGGTTCAGGTCGGCATCACGAACAAAGACGGCACCGCCACGCACGGCTGTATTGTTCAGCAGACGGCAGCGACTGATGGTATAGGTTACGCCATTGCTGTAGATTCCGCCGCCTCGGCCCTGCTCATTCTCATCTGTACTGATAGACAATTGATTGTCAGTCTCGCCGTTCATCACGGTCAAGCCGTCCAATACGACAGGATTTACAGTCGTAGCGGTTCCCTTATCCGTAAATACTACATGGTAAGCATTCTGCGCTGTACTGGAAGCATTAATCTGCCCCGAAAGGATGGTTTGATTGGCCAGCTCCCACGGCTCGTTGATGCCGTTCTGATTGAAGTCGGAATAAGTACGTGCATTCAGAATATCTGTAATGTCACCCATATTGTCGACCTGTATGCTACCACTTGTAGTCGGTATTTTGCTTTGTTGACCATCCAAGCTACCATACAATTCATCTCCCCTGAATCCACCATAAATGCTGACATTCTGCGGTACGTCAAACGAGTACAGACGCTGGTCATGCGTAACGGCAGCGGTAGTAGTGCGCTCATTAGACGGCTTATAGGTTCCGCCGGCTACCAAAATCTCGAAATGAGTATTATCATTAGCCTTCCCATCTTTACGCATCGAGCGGATATATCCCAGCGCATCCTCCAAAGTAGAGAAAGAGGTATAGAACGAACGGCCCAAATAGTCGTTCATATCAGAACCCTCTGGTAAGGTTACGTTAGTAGTCTGCGACACAAAAATGCGCGTAAACAACTCGGTCGGCAAAATACCGCCCTCATAGGCAAAGGCACCGGCATCCAAGCGCTCAGCAGCATTTTCTGTCTGCACGCGTACAATATTCTGCATATCGCTTTTCGCAACATTAAAAGTGGTCACCAAGCTGGGATCTGCCTGCGTCTCTTTTTCCTGATACTCATTTTTCAAGCCGTGCTTGATGAGCAGTGAGTAGTCCTTCAGCTGATAGAAGTCGCCCGTGAAATAGAGTGTGGAATCGCTCTCCAGTCTCGTATTCTCGAAATCGGACGGCATTTCCTGCGTCTCCACGAAGCAGTCGTTGAACGGATAGAAATTCGTCTTGCCATCAATTCCGTACACCGAACTCAGCTTGTTGTCAGCAAACTGCGTATTGGTAACACCGCTCACGTTCTTGTCCGAACCGGCCGTGTTGCCAAAAATCACGGTGTTGACATTCATCACGGCACCGTCCTCCATATACAAGCCGCCACCACTGGTAAAAGCCGTGTTGCCGGCAATGGTAGAGGAGAGGATGTGCGCACGGCTGTCGGCATCGACAAGAGTATTGTCTGCAGAAGTAGCGTCAGCATAAACACCACCGCCATTCTCCGCGCTGTTGTCCATGATCAGCGTACCGCTCACCGTGGCCCCCGGCATAAGGTAGAGACCGCCGCCCTCAGTGGCCGCACAGTTGCGCACCACGCAGTTGCGTACATGGGCACCACTCGGCACGATGGCACCACCACCGCGCGTATTCGGATTGCCGGCACCGGCCAACGAAGTGGCGCTACCATCCTCCAGCCATACGCCATCAATAATGGCAGACTTGGTCAAAGCCGCCGTTCCGGGCCAAGCGCCGAAAGTCACCGTGTGATAACCGTTCACCTCCTGCGTAATCGTTGAACCCTGAACAGGCTTTGCAATCGCACTCAACACGGTTCGGAACTTCATCGGATTGCGCACATTGTCGCCAGTAGCGTCATCCCAGCCACTGCCTTCTTCATAATCACCATCGTTATAATTACCATCATAATATCCTCCCATAAGAGTAACTCCTTCCGGAATGACATAAGTATAACTCTGCGGATCAATTGCTGAAGCCAAAGTATTGGCATTGTAAACAAACGAAGCATCTTCATAACCAGCAACCTTAACAATAGCCGAAGCTGAAGTATTGGTTGAAACTTTTTTACCTGCATCTGTAAGAATGGCCTGTAACTTCGTTGCACATGCTGCATTGGCCGGATTCTCTCCACTACGTAAACCTACTCCGTTTTGAGAAACATAATAAGTAAATACGGTTCTGCCATCTTCTTGCGTTTCTGTACAAAGTACATTGCCCTCGTTCGTACTTTCAAAAGCCCCCATATCAATACCACAATCCTTAATTCGATTGGTATAGTCTGCATCATAATCAGGAATGATTGCATTGGGAATGACCTCTGTTCCGGTATTAATTGCAGGAGAGCCGGTCAACAAATGGTAATCACCAGTTGACTCACCAACAAAGTTTGGATAACCTGAAACATTATTTCTTGAGGCATATGTAACATTTCCATAAACTAAAGAAGAGGATTCATGGGCATTACTATCTGCATCAGTATAACCTACATTGCTATAATATACATGAATACGTTCTTTCATGATACTATAACCATCATTGTTAGGCTTGTCACCACTTGAACCTTCTGGAATATCAACACTAAGTACTTGCAAGTTTAAGTTCTCCGGACTAGAAATACCTATGTTACGTCCACCTTCTTCTTTATTATTATAGATGATACAATTGTAAATTTCTGCCGTATCATAAACAAACATACCACCACACATAATATTTGAATATGTGGAATTTTCGGTCTTGGCCGTATTGCCTACAATAGTATTGTTATAAAAATTTCCACTTATCTGACAGGCTCCGGCACCAATTGCCATCGTATGATAAGTTACCGTCTCATTATTCCACTCCAGAGCTTCAGCACGATTACCTGAAATCAAAGAGTTGAAAATCGCTGCCGTATATTTGTCGTCATTTAAGATATATAATCCGCCGCCATACGAGAACGCAGCACCGTTTCCGCCCTCCTGTTGACTGTATACCCTAATTGAGTTGTTTATAATTTGACAATTTCTGATTACACCTCCACGACAAAAAACGCCGCCGGCTACGGTATGAATTCCCCCGCTGTTTGATATGATATTCTTCTTATCGGCCAGTATAAGGTTATTCTCTATCACACAATTTTCCAGCACGCTGTTTCCCATCATATACACGCCGGCTCCACCACATTCACCAATAATCTTGGTATCCAAGTTCATGATATTTCCCGTTATCGAATATCTATAACCTGTATTCAGGGAACCGTATCTAAAGACCAAACCATCCCAAACCGTTTCAACGCCAAAATGATCACGCTGCACAAGCACACGCCCAACATTTTTCCATCCTGCTGAAGCTGAAGCGCTGGTAGGATACTCAGGCTTGTTTTCCTGCGCCTGTAAAATTGTTTTATAAGTATTAGGATCGCGGTCGTCTTCTCCTGGTGCACCAGAATCCGGGAAACCGCCATAAACGTTAACACCTTCCACCATTTTATATGCGTATGGCTGACTATGTATATTAGAATCATCATTTACATCGTCCGGATTACCTGTTATCGTTCCGGTGTACTCTCCAGCTGCAACCCAAACCTGGGCACGTTTATTCGCGTCCTTGTTGTCAGCTTCGCTCAACTTCTTGTTATAATCTACGCCTTTCTGGAGTGCTGCGTTAATATCTCCCATGGCATCTCCCCACGACAAGCCTTCACCTATACCATTTGGGCGGACATAAATAACTCGTCCAGACTTAGGCAGGTCGGCCTCGTAGGCACCAAGGTCAGGCGCACCGCCAAGGTCACGGTCGTTGACAGCCGTGATGTCTGTGGTTAAAGTAGAAGCCGAAGCCTTATTAATAATGTTGTTTCCTGCATCTGCTGAGCTCGTCAGCGGACGGAACGAAGAATAACCGCCGAGATAGGTGTCGAAGCCAAGGGTGGCGCCGACCTTATTTGTCGGGTTGGCAAAGTTCTTGGCGCCGTCAGCACCGATAGTTGACAAAGACAATGTATTATTGGTTGTATTTAAATTACCTTCATCATCTGTATTTCCTGCCGAGAAAGATGATTCATACAGATTATTAGTATTTGCCGGGGCTGCACCGACATTGTTGGCCACCGTTACGTGCTCCATCGTCAGCGTCTTGGCATTAATGACTGAAGCCGTTGTTGTGGTGTTGGTGTTGTTGTTCACCACGCAGTTCTCCATCGTCAGCGTAGCCTCGCGGGCATCGATGGCCGCACCTTCCTGCGCGGTGTTGTTCTCAAAGATACAGTTACGCACGGTAACTTCCGAACCGGCATGAGCCAGCAAACCGGCGCCATACTGACGGCTGGCCTCGCCGGCGGCATAACCGTTGATGACATGGAAGCCGTCGAGCACGAGCTTGGCCCCTCTCTCTACCGTGATGCAATGATAGAGGCCCTGCGTAATGTCCTTGCCTTCGGTGTTGCCGTTGATAACCGAACGGTAGGTCAGCGGGTCACGAATCACGGTGTTGTTGTCCGTCGTACGGTGATAACCGCCATACAAATAAACAGGCTGTCCGCTTGTCGTAACCGGAACGGTGATGGTTGCCGTTTTCGGGTCGTTGTTGGTAAAGGCATAACGCGGCCAGATGTCGCCCTCGAGCACACGCACCACCAGTTTTTTCGTTCCCACGGTAGCTGCGTCCAGCCCGGCCAGATAGCTGATGGCATTGTTGAGCGAGCGGAAACCCTTAGCCCATGAACTTCCGTCGTGGTCGGGTTCCGTACAGTTCACGTCGACATACACCACCAGCGAGTCGCCCACGGTAGCATGCTTTATGCCGGGCGCACCTACACTGAAGGCGCCCACGGCCGGCTTCTGCGCGTAGACCTTGCCTTCGATGTCCAGCTCGGGAGAGAGCACCACTTCACTCGGCAGCTGACCGAGCGCCATACCACGTGCCCAAAGGTTTGAGCCGCTTATGGGTTTCCAGTAATAGCTGATGAGGCCGTCTTTCCATTCGTCCTGTACGCCATAATTATCTTCCAGGTCAAAACCCGAGATATTCAGTTCAGCAGGCTCCGTAAATCGCGGTCCGATGCTGGTGCCGTCGTCCTGCTTTCCGGCATTCTCATCCACCAGCGAGAGCGTCTGCTCCTGCAGCGTATTGTTCCACACGGCATTGTTCACGCCCGAAATGGCGTTGTAAAGGAACCGTACCTTCGCGGCCGACGGATTGCGGGCATACATCGGGATGTTGGTGCCGCCCTGCATCTGGTTGTTCCACAGCACGGAGTTCAGCACCAGTGCGTACTCATCGACATAGATGCCACCCGTTTGCGAAGCATTCACATCGGTGGCGTCGGTAGCCGTCACACACTCGTTGTTGGTGATGGTGTTCTGCATCAGCACGCCGCCCTTGTCGCAGTACACAGCGCCGTTGCCCCTTACGGTGTTGTTGGACACGACGCAGGTGGACAGAATCAGGTATTCCGGATGGTCGGGGTCGTCCGAACTGGCCTCCGCACCGTTATACAGGTACACACCGGCCCCATTGAGCGCCGAGTTGTTGGTCAGCATCGAGCGGTGAACCAGGCCGCGGTTTTCCACGTACACGGCACCACCGTCGGCGTCGGCATTGTTATTGTAAATCAGCGACGTCTGCACACGGCCATTTTTCAGGTACACACCGCCGCCATTGCCGGTGGCATAATTTTCCCGGACAATACAGTTGGACAGGTAGGCATTGGCGCCGTCCATATATACGCCGGCACCGCGGTCGGTCTTGAAGTCGTCAAGCCCCGTATTGCCCTGCGCATATCCGCCCTGAACGGTAACGCCGTCAAGCGTGGTGATGCGCGTAAAGTCCGACTCGCCCGACATGGGAGCGAACCACACCACGTGGCGCGAATCGCTGCCCACGGTCCATTTTGAATTGGTCCATGCCAGCTTACTCTCATAATAGGCCGCCTCGAGTACGGTTACGTTTGTAAAGTCCCAGGGCATGGTGCCTTTGGCACGCTCCTGCTTGGAAGTTTCGTTGCCGGCAAAACCGCCGTACACGCTGATTCCGTCGCGCATACGGAAGGATGCCGAATAGTTCATACCGCTGATAAGCTGCGACTGCGGCTTGTAGGTTCCGGCAGCCACCCACACCTCGCCGGCCTGCTGTGAGACATTGTTGTCGGCCAGCTCGTCAATCATCTTCTGAAGGTCGCCCGAGGCGTTGTCCCACGACGAGCCGTCGCCCGTGCCGGTAGCTGTGGGCTTCACGTAGCGGATGCGCGTGGCGGGCAGATACTGATACTCATAGGCCCCCACACTGATACGGTCGCCGCTGATACGGGGGTTGCCGGCCATGTCTTCACTGCCGTAAACATTCTGGTCATAATAGTCATTATCACCCTTGTCAATCATGACCGAACCTTCAAGCACGTTCCACGACCAGAGCGGATAGGCCGACTCGCGCCAGTTGAAGTCGCGGTCGTAGCTCGTCTTCAGCGACGGCGCGTCGAACATGGGGCCGAATTTGTCGCCGCGGTTTTCCTTGGCCACGTAAATGTTGCCGTTTTCGTCCGGTGTTGCAGGGTCACTGCTGACCACCTCATGGTATGCCGAATTTCGGAATCCCGGGTCATTCTGCAAATACAGTTGCGTGTTGCCCCAGATAATGGAGTTATACACATGGGCGTCACCCGAACCGCCGGCCGTCATGTCCACACCCGCACCCGTGTTGCGGGCGATGGTGGCGTTGACCACCTTACTGCCGGAGGAGAGGCGCACGCCGCCGTTCCCGTTATTAAAAATGGAGGTGTTCACCACCGTGGCCTCACCGGCCAGATAGATTCCGCCGGCCTGGTTCTCCACCGCTGCACGCTCGCCGGCGGCGTTGTTGTAGATGACGCACTGATTGATGAGCGATTCGCCGTTGTTGACGTTCTGTACTTCAGAAGAAACGTAAACGGCACCACCCTGCGTGGCATAGTTGCTGATCAGGAAGCAGCGTTCGATGCGAAAAACGCCGCCCTTGCTGTTGTCGCCATAAACGTAAATACCGCCGCCTTTTCCGGCGTCACCGGTGCCGGCTGCCTGACCGTTGCCAATGGAAAAACCGTTGATTACGGTGGGGTACGTATTGTTGTTGCCCGAAGCCTGCGTCGGATCCAGATTCACGCTCAACACGTGGGTGGCATTGTCCGAGCGGGTCCCGTTGGCCGGGAAAATCAGGTCAACACTGCCCACCGTGTCGTTCTTCTGGATGTCGCCCGAGAGCACGGAGCGGTACTTCAGCTGATAGGGCTTGCCCAGCGTGACGCGCTGGCTCAACCGGCTCTCCGTGCCGGCAAAGCCGCCGTAGAGCTGCACGCCCGACTTCACCGCAAAGCCCTCCTTGGTGGGCGCCACGTAAAGATTGTCGCCGGTCAGCGTATCAAAGCCCTGCACCCAAATCTGGTCGCCGGCCACAGCCTTATCCAAGGCTTGGATAAGCGTCGTCGCATTGTCCCACGACGAGCCGTCGCCGGTATCCGTAGCCTGCGAACTGACGTAATAAATTTTGCTCTGCGCCGCTGCCATTCCGGCCAGGAAGAAGGCCAGAAGCAGCATCGGAAGTCTTAGCATTGTTCGCCTCTTTGTTTTCATAATGTATGTCTGTTTTTGTATTTTTCCGATAAATAAAAATCACCCGCCAACGGGCACCACTCTCCACTTACTGATTAGAAAATATGATAGTAATAGGATCCGCGGTAGTAGGCGTAATGCCCTTAACAGTGGCATTCACCCTGTACCACGTAGCCGGTTGCAGCGGCAACTGGAAACTCAATTTGTAGTCATTTGAAACATCCTTCGTACCATCCTGCTTTCCCGAAAGATGGAAAGTAATGGTCGGCACGGTCTTGCCGTCGGTAAACGTGTAGTGATACTGCCGCCCGTTGCGCTGGCTAATGGGCGTGGTGTTGGTAAAGGTCACAGGGGGATCACTTAAAGTCAGTGCCTTATGGCCGCTGATGGCGGGGAACAAGTACCCGCTTGTCGTGCCCGTAAGGCTGAAATCGGTCAGCTTCATGTCGGTATATCCCTGGCCATAAGCGTCGGCCACGTCCCACTGCACGTCGATTTTCGTGGCCAGGCGGGTAAGCGTCATGGTGGGAATGGTGCCCACCGCCCCCGTACCGCCGGGCTGTATCACGAAGTTGGCCGGAGAATCGCCCTCGGCCTTATAGTAACCCGTAGCCACACTCACAAACTTGGCCACTGCCGACGCATCGCCCTGCGCATAATCATTCGATATGGTCAGGGCCTGCACGTCGGTTTCCGAGCGGCACGCGTCAATCTTCCGGGCCAGCTCGTCGGCTCCGCTTACCCCGCTGCTGTACGTCACGCCGTAAATCCTGACCGTGCCGGGCTGAGCCTCAATGGAGAAGAGCTTGATTCCGGCATTTCCGTTGTACGCCGGCAATTTGTCGAAATCGGCTTTCGTAATCGTCGTCTTCATCACCTGGCTGCCGTCGATATAAGCCATTATCACGGTCAGTCGGTCCCAGTCGGCCGCCTCGGGCACGGCTTCGCCGGGGTCGCCCATGCGGTGCTGGCTGGCAGCCGCCGTCTGCGCGGGCACACTCACCAGCAGCCTCACCGTCTGTCGCTGGCCGGCAGACGTACCGTCGTCGTCGGCACACGAGGCCAGCGTAAGGGTAGCGCCAGCTATGACAAAAACCACAATCCGTGCCTTGCGCACAGCTGTGGTTTTCAAAATATTATGCCATATATTCTTTCTCATCATATCTAAGTATTATCGGTTCCATTATACTGAAGCCTCCCCGCTTCCGGTGTTCCGCTCAGGGGTAATGATTTTCCTTTCCAAACCATCGCGTCACAGAGCTTTTCCGTTTCTACATTTCCACGTCGAAATCGCCGCCCGGTTTCCAGTCGAGTTCAACCGACACACCCACCTCCGGATTGTCGGTGGTCAGCGTGCCGTCGTTGCTCAGCTTGACCTTCACCACCAGCATGGCGCCGGCGCGCAGGGGTTCCTTGATGTAAAGGGTATTTTTTACGTACTTGCCCTCGGCCGTGCGGGTGTAGGCGTCCATTTCCCACAGGCTGCCCTCGGCCTGCGAGAGGTCGCCGTCACGGGTGGTGCGCTGCTCCGGCGTGTTGGCCGAAGGGAAACACACGCAATGAAACGCCGTCAGGTTGCCGGCGTCGGTACGCTCGGTGCGCATCACGGCACTGCGGTCGTACACATACACGCTGTCGGCACAATGCAGCCCCGAAGCCGTGCCGCGCACATACGCAGCCAGCAGGCTTGCCGTAGAGCCGGTGGCGTTGACCACCAGTACGGGCACGGAGTTCACCATGTAGAGCGGCACGTAATAATGGCCCGACTGCTCCGAAAGGGCCATGCGCTCCAACCCCATATACAGGGCCGAGTGGTAGGCATCCACCGTATCGGCAGCCAGCTGCAGCAGACTGATGCTGCGGTAGGCCGAAGCGCCGTCGATGGCCACCTCATATTTATTGTCGGTAGCCGCCAGGGCCACGTTGTAGTAATTGCCGCGGTTCATGTACACCGTGACCGACGCCTCGTTGGCATTAGGCGTCAGGCGCTGGTGCTTTTCAAGCTCGCCGCCCTGCTCCTTGAAAAAGGAGAGGTCCATCACCCGGGCCTTGTCGCTCAACACGTTGCCCAAATCGTCACGCAGACGGGCAGCCAGAGCCTGCTCCTCAGCCGTCACGAACTCCTCGTCGAGTGCCAGCTGCAACGAGGTGGACAACTTCAGCTCATAGTCGACGGCATAGTCGCGACCACACTTCGACAAATCCTCATTGATGCAACTCGTAGCCAGCCCACACACCACAGCCAGGCAGCCGCCCAGCTGCAAGAGCCGACCTATACCGAATGGTTTGCGTATCCTCATATCTCTAACTCTGCTTGAAAAAAAAATTACGTCCGACCTGTTTTTTCTCAGGTGGCTTGCCGTTTGATTTACCACGGACTTTGTTCTGTAGTGAGTGGCAGGCCGATCAAAGCCTACCACCCTATGCGCCCCTGCCCCGCGCTCATCGCGCCCGGGCAGGAGGATTTTTTTGAATTTAATTATTCGATGGTTACATCCTGAGAAAGACCGTTTTCCCATGTCAAATCAACAGAGAGGCCCAACTCCAACTTCGGAGAACGGAGGTCAGGAATACAGTTGTAAGCATTCTTCAGGCTGTTGATGGTTACATTAGCCTTGGTAATGCAATCCTGCTTAAATACATTATTAGAAGAGGTTGAAGTTAACGTACCTACCAAATAGAATTTACCACCTACCGGAACGATACCATCAGCACCGGTAAAAGGCTCAGTTCCATTATTTACAAACTCCAAAGCAAAGTTAACCTTATGTCCTTCACCGCTCTGAGTTTCCAAAGCCAATGTACTGTTCTTCAAAGTAGCGTCTGCACGCTTCACACCTGTTGATGCCGGAACCTTTGAATCATAGATAGTGTATTCATCAGCAGCAGTATTAGTTGTAAAATTCCAATTTACGGCTTTTTGTCCACCAATTAAGACACCTGTCAATGTGAATCCATCAGCTGGTATGGTTACAGCCTTGGGTGAAGACGCATTATCCATAATTTCGCCGTCTGCAAATTGTGCATAAACATCCAAACGACCCACTGCGTAATTAATTGCGTTTTCCAATATAATAGATTGAGTAGACGATGTTACCTCATAACCATTATTATACAAGCCTACAATTGTTGACCACGTATTATCAGCATTAAAAGCATCTTTGTGTGAAGTATTTGAAGTCTTGACATTGGTATTCAACCAATAATATAACGATGCAGGAAATACATACTTGTCTAAGGCTGTAACATTGAATGTATTACCCATAGATGGATCATAATCCACATTCGTTATATACTCAAATTCACTATTACCAGAATTCCATTTTACTTGAACAGCTCCGTCAGGAAGGTTAAAATCTGCCGGATAAGTATTTGAAACCTTATAAGACAATTCATAAGGTTCGGCTACGTCATCAGTAGTAAAATTTTTTTCTATTTCTGCAATAATGGCAGCCTTCAGATCATTCTCATCCTGAACCCTGTCGCTCTTCATTGCATTATACAAGTCTTGAACAGCTAAACGGATATTATTGGCTGAACCGGCTTTCATCTTAATGAAATTCTCATAATAAGAATTTAAATCACCTGAGGCTTCAGACCATTTAGTTCCCGCGCTAGTTTCTACTTTAGCTAAGTCATTGAGAATACCCAACAATGTTCCTTGCGGTGTGGTTACATCAGAATTTCCAACAATACCTTTCAAACTGAATGACAACGTATTGATTGCTGCACCTACGGGCAAGCCTGTTGATTGAAAAGAAGGAACGATTGCACCATTTGTTGCATCTGTCTGGTCACCATTATCTTTCAAAGCCTCACCATAAAACAAAAATGCGTCTGTACCAAGAGGAATATCAACATCGCTATAAAGTTTAGCTTTCGAATTAGTCTCCACCGTTTCAATGTCGCCTAAGGCTATGGCATTATAGCGCATTGTTTTAGTTCCCGTCAAAGGATTACTTTTACTTGAAGGTGTTTGAGCTAAATCAAACGGAACCAAACGGATATTTGTCATGCCACGAAATTGTCCACTTCCCTGCACAATATCCTGTCCCATTCGGTTATTAACCTTTCCTGCTGCAGGAATACTGATGGCAAACTGAGTTTTTACAGATTCGCCGGAATAGCCTCCGGTAAACGTGTCCTCAGAAGAGCAGGCGGTAAACCCTGCGGTGCTCAGCAACAGCGTGGCTGCCCCAAGCACAAAATGTTTGCTGTTTCTCATCATCATAATATAAAATTGTAATGTTAGTAATATATCAATAGTAAAAAATAGGACTACCGTTGTTTCTACGCGCCACTACTACTTGCCGTCGGCTATCTGCCGGGCACGCTCGGTGGCCTGCATCTGGCGCAGGTTGTTGCGGGCGGCCTCGTTGCCGTCGGCAGCGGCGGCCTTCAGGTATTTCAGGCCGCGGGCCGTGTCGCCCGTCATGTAGTAGGCGACGCCCAGGGCGTTGTAGGCACGTTTGTCGGTCTCTACGGTGCGCAACAGGCGGAGCGCCTCGTCGTATTTTTCCTCTCCCAGCAGGGCGGAAGCCTGGTTGATGACGGCAGCGGCGTGGTCGGGCACGTAGTCGTAATAGATTTGCAGGTAACCGGAATTACGCTGGTCGATGAGCACGTGCTTCTTCAGGTAGTTGTAGGTGCGGCGGCCGTTAAGCTGCTTGATGCGTGCCTCGCGCCGGTCGAGGTTGGGCTCAGTGTCGATGATGCGCAGCACCTCGTCGCGGCCTTCAAACTGGAGTTCCTCAATCTGGTCGCGCAGCTCGGTCCATGCCTCACCGCCATTGGCGCACTCAAAGAGCGAGTCGGGCACGCTGACACGCTGCTGGATGTAGCGCTTGAGGGCGTCGGCACGCTGTCCGGCCAACCGGTTGTTGCGGGCCTGCGGACCTTCAACCGAGGCCAGACCTACAATCTGAATCACCTTGACGCTGGAGGTGGTGTCGGCCATCACCTCACGCGTAATGCTGACAATGCGGTCGAGAATAGTCTTGTTCTCGCGGAAATCGGTGCGGATTTGTGACTTGTCGACCGGGAAATAGATGGTCAGGGCGCCCTTCTCCTTACGCAGGATGCGCGACTTGTCGTACGGGCGGTATTGCGAAATGTGGTGCAGCACGGGGTTGTCCTTTTCCAGCTCGCCGGCACGGCCGCTGTTGTCGGGCACAAAGGGCAGCACGGGATTGAACGGCGGGATGTACACAAAATATCCCTTGTCGGCTGCGGGCAGGTCGGCCACGTCGCAGCAGCCCTCTTTTTCGCGCATCACGCCCAGACTGACCTTACCGCGGAAGAGCCAGGGATGGTCCGTGCGGCTCAGGGTGAGGTCGTAGGCTGACGCACTGCCAAGGGCATACTCCCGGTCGGCGGCCGGCGCGGTGTCGCCATAATAACGGGCCCGCTCGGTATAGCGCTGGTTGCGCTTGCCGCGGAACACCGACGGCTGAAGCTGCAGGGTGTCGCCCCGGTCGCTGTAAAGATAGGGTGTGGCGCATACGGCATAGTTGCTGCCCACGGCGTCGCTCCCCTCGGCCAGCGTGAAACGGAGGCGCAGGGTGGTGCTGTCGGGCCACTCGGCCTGCAAATCCAGCCCGGCCTGGGCAAAGGCTCCGGCGGCCGACGCGGCCCACATACATAATGCTATATAATGAATTGATTTCATCTTGTTTCAGAAAATCAGAGTCAGTAGAATTATCGGTTTGAATAAAGAGCGGAAGGAAGGGTGTAGCTACTTGATGTAGTACACAATAGACAAGGACAACTTGGTGGGCATAAACAGGCCGCGCGTACGCTCGCCAACCTTGCTGCCGCATACGGCACAGGCATACTGCGTATAATGGGTCAGCCCAAAGCCAAGCCCCACGACGCCTTCAATGCTCCAGCGCTTGTTGGGCAGCATCCAACTGTAGCCATACACCAGTCCCACAGCACCCAGGTCGCCCTGGAAACGATAGTCAGCCAGGTCGGGATAGATGCCGAAAGGCAGTTTGATGCCACCGGCATTGTAGTGCGTATAAAGCAGGTCGGCTCCCACAAAATGGCCGGCAAACGGCGCACAAAGCCAGTAGCGGGCCTCGGGCTCGATGGCAAAATGCTTGAGTTTCTTGTTGTCGGAAAAAGTGAACGGATTGTAGGATGCCGATACATCAATTGTCCATTTGGGAGCCACACGCATCTCAGCTCCGGCATTAAACGAAGCGGTGGCCCAATACAGCGCATTGGTCTTTACGGCGAAATGCTGGGCTTGTACTTCTGAACCGCACCACAACAATAGTATAAAAAAACATAAAAATATTCGCCTCATTTACTATTCCCGGTTTAATCTAGTTTTATTTTATAATTATTGTGCAAAGGTAGTAAGATGCTGATTTACAAAACCGCCACACTCGTTAAAAATACAAAAAAAATAATATTTACTTGACAAAACTTCAACTTTGTATGCAGTTGAACCATAAACCATATATTCCGGGTACTTACCGGTTTTGGAAAAAGCGCCCGCCGCCTATTCAAGTTATCGCAGACAAAAGCACCTGCATATACAAAAAAATAAGTAACTTTACACCCCAAATACTGAGATTATTATAACAACTGCATAAAACTGGATATGACAGAAAAGAATTTCAAACGTACGCTCATTACGGCTGCACTTCCTTATGCCAACGGCGGTGTACACATCGGACACCTGGCGGGGGTGTATGTGCCAGCTGATATCTATGCGCGTTACCTGCGTCTGAAAAAACGCGACGTATTGTTTATCTGCGGTACGGACGAACACGGCGTGCCGGTGACGATACGTGCCCGTAAGGAGGGCTGCACCACCCAGGAAGTGGTGGACCGCTACTACAAGCTGATTCGCGACTCGTTTGAGGGCTTCGGCATCTCGTTTGACTTTTTCGGACGTACCACGTCGGAAGAGCACTGCAAGACGGCTTCCGACTTTTTCCGTACGCTCTACGACAAGCATGAACTGATTGAACAGGAAAGCGAACAATACTACGACGAAGAGGCCAAGACCTTCCTGGCCGACCGTTACATCATGGGCGAATGCCCCCACTGCCACGCCGAAGGAGCTTATGGCGACCAGTGTGAAAAGTGCGGAACGGCACTCTCTCCTACCGAACTGATCAACCCGCACAGCACCATCAGCGGCTCGAAACCGGTATTGCGCAAGACGAAACACTGGTATCTGCCGCTCGACAAGCACCAGCCGTGGCTGGAGAAATGGATTACGGAGGAGCACAAGGAATGGCGCTCCAACGTGATGGGCCAGTGCAAGAGCTGGTTCGACATGGGACTGAAGCCGCGCGCCGTAAGCCGCGACCTGGAATGGGGTATTCCCGTGCCGGTAGAGGGTGCCGAGGGCAAGGTGCTCTACGTATGGTTCGACGCGCCCATCGGCTACATCTCCAACACCAAGGAATTGCTGCCCGACACGTGGCAGGAGTGGTGGCAAAGCCCCGACACGCGTCTGGTACACTTTATCGGTAAGGACAACATCGTGTTCCACTGCATCGTATTCCCGGCCATGCTGAAGGCCGAAGGCTCGTGCATCCTGCCCGACAACGTGCCGGCCAACGAGTTCCTCAACCTGGAGGACGACAAGATTTCGACCTCACGCAACTGGGCCGTATGGCTCCACGAATATCTGGAAGACCTGCCGGGCAAACAGGACGTGCTGCGCTACGTGCTCACGGCCAACGCGCCCGAAACCAAGGACAACAACTTTACGTGGAAAGACTTCCAGGCCCGCAACAACAACGAGCTGGTGGCCGTTTATGGCAACTTCGTGAACCGCGCCCTGCAGCTCACCAAGAAATACTACAACGGCGTAGTGCCGGCTGCCGGCAACCTGACGGAATATGACGAGCAGACCATCCGCGAGTTTACCGACGTCAAGGCTCAGGTGGAGCGCCTGCTCGAGGACTTCCGCTTCAGAGACGCCCAGAAGGAGGCCATGAACCTGGCCCGCATCGGCAACAAATATCTGGCCGACAGCGAGCCGTGGAAGGTGATTAAGACCGACCCCGAGCGCGTCAAGACCGTTATCAACCTCTCCCTGCAGCTGGTGGCCAACCTGGCCATTGCCTTCGAACCGTTCCTGCCGTTCAGCAGCGCCCGTCTGCGCCAGATGCTGAACGTTGACGAACTGGCCTGGGACAAACTGGGACAGACCGACCTGCTGCCTACCGGACACCAGCTGGGCGAACCGGCCCTGCTGTTTGAGAAAATCGAGGACAGCGTGGTTGAGGCACAGGTACAGAAGCTGCTGGATACCAAAAAGGCCAACGAAGAGGCCAACTACAAGGCCAACCCGATAAGAAAAGACATTGTTTTTGAAGACTTCGAGAAGCTCGACCTGCGCGTAGGTACGGTACTCTCCTGCGAGCGCGTGCCCAAAGCCGACAAACTGCTGAAGTTTGAAATTGCCGACGGACTGGAAAACCGCACTATCGTCAGCGGCATTGCCAAACACTAC
>OLZA01000488.1_pt1 | contig 22459 bp, 41 predicted proteins | sample 1673431 | NCBI WGS metagenome assembly OLZA01 (sample SAMEA103958111, study PRJEB25191) | human gut metagenome | biome: human-associated habitat [ENVO:00009003]; feature: intestine environment [ENVO:2100002]; material: feces | place: Germany | collected 2013/2015 | reverse complement strand
ATTTTATCCATTTGACCCAAAATTTTTAGGTTGGGAGAGGTATGATGCCTCTCCCGCTCAATGAGTCGCTATTGCAAAAATACAATATATAGTGAGTAAAAGGAGGCAAGGGAGGTCGTCGCGCAACTATCACCAGGAGAAAGGAGTAGATGATTTATCTGTTGGCTCTTCCCTCACCTTCTATAAATATTATAGCAAAAAAAATTTTTTAGGTCAAGGAAGAAAGGTAATACCTCTCCTCCCTGGCCCAGAGGAAATATAGCTATGGCATTATATATGTAATTTTATTTAATTACTTGAATTAGAATTGCCCTGGTCATCTTTCCTAGAAAAGTAATAGGTAACAATTACCAAGAATGCTGTCATAAAGTCTGCGGCGACGATGACCCCTGTGACTGCTAAGATAGCAAACACAACTGTAAAGATCAAGGTTACTAGAGACTTTACGTTAAGCAAGGCCGCAATCTTATTAAGAATCTTTTCCATCCTTATTCTCCTTTACTCTTGTTTTCTAAATCGTGTATTCTTATTTCATGACTTTGTGTAATCTTACTTAATTCCTCTATATCATCAGTAATTTTCTATAATCTATTTTCATCAAAATTTACTTCCATTCTCAAAGCCTTCATTTCAGTGCAGAAATTTAAAATTGGCTTACCTACAGTTAAAAACAACCCTACTATTGCTATTAAAACTGTAATTACTGTCCATTCCATAGAAACTCCTCCTTTCCGATTAATCCTCCTATTATAATAAAAAATAGAATAGGAGGATTAATCAGTCTAGGTTATTTAAACGCAAAGTTATAACCTATGTTTCTATTAATGCTACTAACCGTAGACGCAGACAAGATATTACCTTGCCTATTTACATAGTAAATAAGTCCATTTACCCTAGTTCTTGTGAGGAATCCTCTTTGAATTACTCCTGCGCCATTCAATCTTCTTCTATCAGAAGCAGTCTCATAGTATGGATATTTAGTACCATCATTCAAGCCGAGAGAAGAGTCTCCTAATTCATCAACAGACAATGGGAATACTCTCCAAGTAGTCTGAATATCATTATTAGGCTTAGAAACAGTTTGAATGTGATTTCTAAGGGTTTGCGGGAGCCCAGCTTCAAAGGTTTCACAAAGCGTGGCTATATCATCAAACGAATCAATATCGCTAGAATTAGATATATATCTAACCTCAAATGTCAATGTACCAGCTCCATCTATATCGGAACCAATACAGAGAATATTTGCAGGAATTGTAGGAGCAAAGTTACCAGAGTTAAATCTTTTAGCCTTACCAACTAGCGCCGCTCTCTCTTCCGCAGTCATATCTGCTATTGCTGCACTTAATTCATCAAGCCAAGTAATATCAACGTTTGAAGTTTCAGTGCCCCAGTCCCATCCAGCTTCCGCAACCACATTAATGGTAATCTCAGAAGAAGCTAAATAATTATCTCCCTCAGCCACATAAATAGCGACTGTAGATGTTTCTTCTATTGCTGTATCAAGACTGAGAGTTACAGTATTATTACTCTGATCAACAGCAGCATTTACATTACCAGAAGAGGGAGTTGCTACTATATCACCATCAGAATTTGTGGTAATATTGATAATAGCACTTAAGACCTCAGTAGTAAAGTTTACTGTATAGGTATCCGCAGAAATAGTAGCTGCGGCCTTATTAACAGTTAGAACAAAAGTCAATCTGTCTGTTGTTCCATCTGCCCACTGGTTTACATCAGTATCTGACAAATAGACATATACATTTCTAGTACCAGCATTAGTAAGAGAGTTGGTACCAACACTCATATACAGGTCATTAAAGTTATTGAAGATAATAGACTTTGCTGTACCATCGTATGTGAATGTATCCTGAGCCGCAGTAGGCTTAGTGACAGATCTCTTAGAAACAGAAACATTATAAGAGAAGGATTGATTTTCCCAAGTTACATTAATAGTCTAACTATCTGTAATTGTAGTTAATATAGTAGGACTATACACAATTCCTTCTGTTATATCTGTAGTAGATCCATCTGAATAATGTGCTACAATCTTTCCTCCCGTTGTATCGAGAGTATCTCCATATTGATAGCTAGTCTTAGTAGGAGCCACAAAGGAGTAACTAACAATAGAAGGATTAACTGTAATATCTAAAGTAGTCTAAACTGTAATATCATCTTCTGTGTATTGGATAGTTATAAATTCCGTATCATCAGTAACAATAGTAGGTGAATATGTGTAGTTGCTGACTACCATAGAGGTAGAGAATGGTGGATTTGTGTAGTATGCCGTGACCACCATTCCCGTAGGATCAAATTCCTCTCCATTTATATAAGTTAATTTGTCTGGCGGAGTTGTAACCCCTATAGATGATAAGGTATATTCAATAGTTCCGCCAGATATAGATAAAATAGCTTCAGGCATCTCTGCTGGAGTAAATGTGTTAGTAGAGCCGGTCTTTACACGGATCGCCGCAGCTATAAGTTCTAAATATTCTCTTTCAACTAGTACATTAGCCATCAGAATTCCACCTCATTTACTACTTCAATCTCAGCTAAGGCATCGTCTATCATAGATTGTACCTATTGTTGAGTAATAGCCTTGGCCTCTACTTCATCAATAGCAGCTTGAACATTTGTAGCTGTTAATCCAGATTCCGTATTACTATATGGTAAATTACTCGCACCAATATCAGCTAACTGTTGGATAATCATATTATTAATATCAACAGAAGAAGGAATTTGGAGATTATCAATCCTATTGTTTGCGGCGGTTACCCCTGCAGATGCGTTATTGGCAGTAGCTAGAGCTGTTGAAGCATCATTTGCCGCAGTAGAAGCAGTTGTCTGTGCATTATTTAGTAAAGCCTTTAGAGCCTCAATAGCTGCTTGTACTGTTGTTGCATTAATTTGGGTAACAGTATCATTGTAAGAAATCTATGAAGCTGTACCTGGTGCAGTCTCCAATACTTGCCCAGTAATATTAATAGTAGTATCAGCCGTCATTTCTTGATAATGAGTAAAGTTACTAATAGTACCCATTACAGTTAAGAAATATTCTTTAGTACCAGATGTAGCACCACTATATCTTATAGTAACAGTATTACCATTACTCATTTCTGCTCCAAGATTGACTAAACCTCCGTCCACAGTTGAAATCATTACCTATGGTATATTATAAGTAGTATATTCAAATGTGAATGGTAAAGTTACTGTTGCAGACCCAGCCGAACTTAAAGATAATGTTAGAGCAGGAGAATTGAGAATTACAAATGAAGTATCTTCTGTACTAGCCATATATACTGGGAATTGATAATATCTCCAAGCCTATCCCTAATCTAAATATCTACCAGCGCTTACTGTTCCATAAAGAGAAGTGGTAGCACTTGCTTCGACTGGAGTAGGAGTGCCTATACTATCAATCTACTCAACAAGAGAAGTAATAGTTGGGCTGGACAGAGTACCTTGGACATTTACATTATCATGGAATATTGTACTCCAAGCAACATCCATTTGGTCATCCGCTGTGGCTCGCATTCCGATTCCTATTCCACTCCCACCGTTTCTAAAGTCCATAAAGACTTCTCCAGATAAGACTGAGACACTTGGTAGCTAATAAGTCAAACCAACAAAGTCTGTAATTGTACCAGAGAGTAGGAAACTCAAATCAATACTCATATTATTTAATGTATAACTTCCACTACCAGTAGCAGATGTTATAGCAATAGTATTGGAGTTTTCACTATCATAAGCAATTACTAAAGAGCCTGCGGAAGTGCCGCTATTATAACTCGTTTCACCATAATCTACGGGTGAGATACTCCAAGAATAGTCAACTTTAATATTTGTGCCATTAACCTCATCAGGGGTCCCGGCCGCATCTACTCTATAAGCAGAGATTTGGACATTTGGCTGAGAATATAGGTAAGCCCTCATTTGCGCTATTGTTGTAGTAGTATCTTTATCATATACAACAATTTCCTATTCTTCACTTGTTCTACCAAAGTTATCTGTTACATAAGCAAATACTTTAAATAGCTGTCCTTCTGTATATGGGACAGTTGTATATGGGCCCAAATTAAAGGTTAGATTAGATTGATTTAGTATCTACACCTAATCTCCAAACAGAATACTAATTGTTAGAGCAGGGTTAGCGTAGGATTGACTGGTACCACTCCATACTACAGCGAAGTAATCCGATCTGTTAGCCAAGACCGCATTTACACTGTTATGATTATAATATTTGCGGAGAAAGCTAGTAGAAGCTAGACTAGGTACTAGAGTAGGGTCAACTGTACATTCTACACTAGTAGAAATTAGTTGATTACCATCTGAGAATTGTCCATTAATATAGAAGAAGTCGGCTACATTAGTTGCTGTTGTTGAAGGTGTAAAAGTAATATAAACAGGCATTAAACCTGTAGCAGTAGTCATATACTGCTCTAGTGAAGATGGAAGTGTTACTGTAGCTCCATTAGAACTAATTGCAACGCTCTAAATTACATTAGTAGATACTCCCATAGCAATATTTACTTGAGTTACCGCAGTAGAAGGTACATCATCGCTTCCCTTAACGGTAATTGTATCTGTTCCAAGTTGAGCAGGAGTATTAGAAAAACTGTAACTAATTGTGTTACCAATAACCATTAATGTCTAAATATCCTGACTACCACCTGCGGAAGTTAGATCTATAGTGTCGCTAATCGTATATGCTTTAGTATCAGCTTCATATACATAATTTTCATCTGGTACTAAATCATCATTATCCTAAACTATAGTTACTCTATAGGATTGGATACTTTCTTCACTATTCACATCAAAACTACCAATCTCATAATATCTGATCGCATAATCGGTATTAGGAGCAAGTACTCTATACTTAGGAACTTTAGACTTTCTATCAAGAACTCCATTAGTATATAAGAAACATCTAGGATAAATAATAAGTCCATTTCCCCCTCTTGAAGTAAAGGCGTAATAGAGCTTATATGAATTATTAGATTCTGGAGATAAAAGGAATTTACCTCCAGTATCTGTTGTGGAATTAATCCACGTCTACTGATTAGCATTATAATATCTAATCATTAAATTTCTTTCTATATCATCTGAATATCCCGGAGCTAAGAGAGCGCTAATCATATCTCCTAGCGGGGATGTCAGCCTGATACAATCATTAAATAATGCCATAACCTTATTCCTCCCATACAATACTTAAATTTCCTGTAGCCTATGGTTTAAATACATAATGACCTATTCTCAATCTATTATCAATTATACCATTAGTAATAGAGAATGTATCGCCGTTAATATAAGCTACTTTATTTGTACCATTATAAAATCCCATTTCATCAGAAGAGATTACTGTTTTTAAATTTGTACTATTACTACCAATAGTAAGACCATTTGTAGAATCAAATTTCAGGAACTCTCCATACATAGCAATTTGCGCATCTGTATAATCTTTGCCCTCTTGGATAATCTAATTTAAACTATCTGGATCAAACATACCAATAGTAAGAGAATTAGCGGCTATTTTATCTGCGGTGATGGCGTTAGTGGCTATCTTATCAGACGTAATAGCATTTGCCGCAATCTTATCTGCGGTGATTGCGTTTGTCATAATTACATCACTGGATAGAGAGCCAGACATAATCTCGTCAGCGGTAATAGTCTTATCTGTTAAACTGCCGCCGTCGATAGTCTCTTGAGATAATTGCGGAGTTCCGTTAATTTCGTTTAACGTAAGGACGATAGATTTAATAGTTCCATCTTCACTTTGTCCAGTAATTAACAATCTCTCAGTCTCTAAAGTACCAGTTTTAATTAATCCTGCATCTAATTCTAAAATCTTTGCACTAGTAATACTAGCATCCTGAATTTTTGCGGCTGTAATTGCGGCGTCCTGAATTTTAGCAGAATCAATAGCAGCATTAGCTATCTTTCCATTAGTTACTGCTAAGTTAGCTATCTTACCCTCAGTAACCGTCAAATCCGCAATCTTACCAGTAGTTACAGCTAAATTATCAATCTTAGCACTAGTAATTGCCGCATCATCAATCTTAGCCGCAACAATAGCAGCATCCTATATTTGGGTTGTACCTATAGCTGCGTTAGCTATCTTTGCTGTTGTTACAGCTAAATCTTGGATTTTACCTGTGGTAATTGCGGCGTCTGCGATATGAGTAGAATCGATGGTAGCTAATGCAATCTTAGCACCTGTAATCTCGCCGTTACCAATCTAAGCATTTCCGATTGCTCCATCCTGAATCTTTGCTCTTGATATTGAAGCATCGGCAATATTAGCTTCTGTAATTGCGGCTTGACCAATTTTAGCATTTGTAATTGCGCCGTCTTGGATATTAGCAGTTCCAATAGAAATCTGATCTTCAATCTCTTCTATTGTTAACCCTCCGCCACCTTCAACATCAGACCAAGTAACATCATAGTCAGTATCACTATTCTTTACTAAAGCCTAACCTTGAGTACCACCGGCCGGCAATCCACTTGCATTTATATCTACTTTAGAACTATCAATTCTTCCATCTTGTGTAGTTACTAAAGATACAGTCTCAGCAGAACTAACTGCACCGCTTACATAAGTAACAAGAGAAGAAAGATTTGTAGATAAAGTACAAGTATTACTTTCTGGAGATTGCGGGTAGGACTGCATAGAAACTATACGGTGTTTTTCATTAGTCCCACCAGTCTTACTCTTTAGCCATATAGTATCTCCAACATTATAATCAAATACATCTAAACCAGAAATTGCGGCTAGGTCAATTACCGTGGCACTATAACTTTTAGTAGGTTTAGCCAAGGTTTCTAGTTTCTCAATAGCGTCATCCCGCAAGTTCTCGGCTACTATGTATCTATTATCTTCCCAATACATAGCAATAACTTTATTTGAATATTCATTATTGTCTACGTAATCTTTGCCATCATTTACACTTGCTATTGTTAAACCATTTGCTCCTACTGGATAAATACGAGTTACTAAATCATAAGTATCACTACTTACAGATAAAGAGCGTAGGTTTAAATCTTCCATAAAATAGGCACCTTTATCTTCACCTATTTTATCGTTAAATACAATTACCTTATTTATGGCATCTACTGAAATCTCTGCCATATATAAATTTAAAGCACTTTGGATTATATCCCAAATACTTTTCTATGTCTATCTTAAAGTTCTTTTCTTTTGGATATTACTCTAAACAGTCCAGCCACTCTCAGCTACATAAGAAAGAGCCAACTGAATACAGGATAGCGGAGTCTTTTCTACAGATTCAAAGTTCTTTATTGGAGTGCCCTTTAATTCCTCTACATTGATAACAGCAACTACATTAACCATATCATTACTTGTATTAATGCTAATCTCTTTAATAATGAACTCGTTATCTGGGGTGCGGATGTAGTATTCCTCTCTTATCCTATCTAATTCAGTCCGAGGCATGCTAAAGCTGATCTAAGTCTCACCATTCACTTCCTCACTAATGCATAGCCCCTAGTAATTAACTAAGGGCTATATAGCATTGTGGGATGTATCATATACTCTAAGCATTACATCCACCTTCCATTATACGCAATACTGATAGTTGGGGTGCCGCTTCCGATATATAGAGTATTAGAACCTCCCTTAATTACTGGGAAACTCCAAGCCTCATAATCTTCAATTTTATTATCTCCATCGGCTGTAATTGTCCCTTTTTCACTATCTATAACAATAGCAATATCAGTTGACATAATATTTTTAATTGGATAAGAAACTCCATTTATTGTTAAATTCATTTCCAAATAACCCATATCTGGTGATATAGTAATTACACATGGAACTTCTTGATTCCCTTTTGCGGTAAATGTCCAAGTCTCTCCCATTGCCATTGTATGACTAAGAGTTTCTCTATCTGCAACCTTTACTCCTTGGAAACTTACCGTTACAATTCTAGCCATATGATTAATCCTCTCATCATCTGCGGAAGTAACCCATCCATCTATTCCCCAATCGCATCCTTCTACTTTAACCAGCGATTTTTGCATGGCCGCATATAGATTAGAGCAATTAGCTTCAAGATCGCCCAAGTCATCTCCCTCGACTAGAATTGAATATTGAGCTGTGGTATATTGTACTGTCTGCTCAAAGAAGAGAGGTTGGTGAGCCCCTCTCAGCCAATCACTATATGTGGTGACTGTGGAATACCCATAGTCTACAGACAGTAATACAGCATCAAAAGTAGAGATGTTTGTACCATTAACTGTCATATTCATTATAAGCTCACCTTCCTCTTGATTAATTTACCAGCTTCGGTCATGAAGTAATCAATATCCTGTTGATTTGCAAATTGATAACTTCCATTGAAATTAATTGTTGTATTATTAACAGTACCAGGATTCTGTCCTTCCATAATCTTCTGATACTGATTAGCTTGTGCGGCGGTCAGTACCTATTCGCCTTTATGGAGCTCGGCTATATACCCGTCATAGGGGACTTCCCGCAAACCAGTTCTGTGAGAACCCCTTACTCTATCTTTTACCCAAGATACAGCATTAGATACAGTATTTCTTAAACTGCTAACAGCATTGTCGGCCCAGCTAGTAACGCTATCCCAAGCGTTACTTAATCCATCTTTGAATGTGCTAATTACATCAGAAGCAATATTGCTTAAATCTGTATCTTCAAGCAACTAGGTAATCTCGTCCCATTTATCTTCTGTCTAACCTTTAGCATCATCCATCTCGTCGGTAATAGTTTGATTCATTTCCTCAAATTTTTCTTGAGTATCATCAAGCATACCTTGCTGGATTACACCAAACGCATCTTGTAACTAAGATAGAGTATCTTCCGCACCCGTAGCACCTTCATCAGCATTTTGAAGAATTGTAGCACAGATACTTTCAAATTTCTCTTTAGTCTCTTCATCACAGTCTGTTAAGTAAGTATCAACATACCCACTAATCAATTCAAACTGTTCATCGACGTCCATAGCGCCCTGTTCAGCATTGTCTACTATTGTTCTAGAAATTTCAGTCCAGTGTTTTTCTGCATTTGTTAAATTCTCTTGAAGATCCTTTAACATTTGCTCTTTCATTTCTTTACTGGTCTTTTCAACTTCTTCTTGAGAATCGGTAAAGTTACCAGTAATAACTCCCTTAATTCCTTCCCATACCTCATCAGTATTGTCAGTAATTAAGTCCCAAGCATCAGACAGTGTATCACCAATAGTAGAACCAATGTTTCCTATTTTATCAAAGATGCTTTCTTCGTTATCCTCAATACCTTCTTGTAGACCCTACATCATATACTCGCCTTGTTCTGCCATAACAGTAGAAGGAGAGTTGATACCAAATAGGTTCTTAATTCCGCCTACAATACCGTCAAAGATACCAGTAGCCAAATCCCATAGCATACCTGGGAGTTTAGGAATCAGAGATAATAAACCATCAACAAGAGAAGTAATGATTTCTGCACCAGTTTCAAAAATATCTGGCAGGCTATCCATAATACCAGTTACTAAACCGGTAATGATTTCTGGTACTGCTTCAATTAAAGTAGGAATAGCTTCAATTAATCCTGTAGCCAATCCTTTAATAATTTCAAGTGCTCCAGAAATTAAAGAAGAAACATTTTCCGCAGTAGTTAGATTAGTAACAAAAGAAGTAATGAGTTCTGCGGCCGTGGTGATCAATGTCGGCAGATTTTCTCCAATACTAGTGGCTAGTTGAGTAACCATCTGCACAGCACCAGTTGCTATTGATGGAGCATTTTCAATTAGATATTGAGCAAAACTAGTAATTACAGAAGTGGCTGTACTTACCAGGTTTGGAATATTCTCAATGACAAGCTGAGCTAACTGAGAAATAAGTGAAGTAGCCGCACTTGCTAAGCCAGGTCCATTCTCAGTTATGAAATTACCCAATGTAGTAACTAACTCTTGTCCTGTCTATTTAATTGAATCAAAATTATCTGAAATTCCTTGTAATAGTGCTGTTAATAATTGTAAACCAGCCTACAACAAAGAAGGAAGTACCTCAGTAATAATTGAACTTAATCCTTCAATTACTCTTGGGATAATTTCTGGAATTGCTGTAGTGATATTTTCTAGGATTTGCTGGACGGCAGGTATAATGTTATCAAGAGCAGTCTCAACTGAATCCATAAGCTCATCTACAGATTCCCCAATGTCCGCATTTCCTTTACCTAAGTCAGTAACTAGGTTTTCCCATGCGGACTTCATAGAGTTTACGCTACCTTCAATCGTAGTTGATGCCTCTGTTGCTGTAGTACCAGTAATACCCATTTCAGTCTGGATAATATGGATAGCCTCAGTTACATCAGCAAAGGAGTCGATTGAGAGGTCAGCCATTTCGCCATTAGCCTCTTTTACTCTGTTGGCGTCCTCAATAAGACGCTCCATCTCTTCCTTAGTACCACCATAACCTAATTTAAGGTTATCAAGCATGGTGTAGTTTTGTTTTGCAAACCCTTGATACGCATTTTGAATAGACTCCATAGAGGTGCCCATTTTATTTGCGTTATCAGACATATCAATAATAGCCTGATTAGCATATTCTGCGGCAGAGGCTGTATTACCGTTTAAACTCTAAAGTAGAGAAGCGGAGAAGCTAGTTACAGTCTCCATGTACTGGTTAGCAGAAATACCCGCAGTTTGATATGCCTAGTTAGCGTATGCCTCAATCGTACTTGCGCTACTTCCAAATAGGGTTTCAACACCGCCTATTAGCTGCTCATAAGAAGCATAGCTGTTAGTTGCTGCGACCGTTAAGCCCGCAACCGCAGTAGTAGTAGCCGCAACCGCTGTAGCTGCGGCTTTGAATCCTGTTGAGATTGCTCCTCCTATTGCACTGGCGGCTGACCCTAGAGGGCCGCTCAAGCTACTTGCAAGACCGCTAACTGTATTAGTAGCCTCTGACGCATCAGCTTTTATATGTAATACGAGCTCGCCTAAATCTAGCATTGTCAATTCCCACCTTTACCAAATCGTTTTCGTAAGGCTTCTTTGTTCGGAGTAGTCTGAGTTAGTAACCAACATTTCTCTAGGTATTCCTATCCTTCTTTAGTCTAACTCATTTTATCCACGAACGCATCCCTCACCAAAACCTTAAAGGTATAACAATCTAGCTCAACTACATCATTGAAAGAGAGAAGAGTATATTCACTCACCAATCTTATTGCTTTTGTTGGACTGTCAAGGTAAGGTTTATACTCTTCATCAGTAGCAGGCAAAGATGGGATTATTATTCCCCCAGTGTTTTGGCGGTTGTGTTAAAGTAGTCCTTAATTACTAGCATCATAGTTTTAAGATCCAGCATTTGCTGAATTTGATCCTCGGTATAGACTTTACCCTGAGTATTTAAATTAAAAATCTCTACAAGAACGGAAGTAATACCATTAAGTGCGGCAATAGGATCTGTTTTGCCAATATTCTGAATATCCATTAGTTTCATTAATAGCCCCTGAGTTGGGAGCTTCAAAGTAAGAATTTCACCATCGGGCATTTTAATCTCATAAAGAGTATTTTTATTAGTCATAGTAGTTAGGTCTAACATAGTTATATTCCTCCTAAAAATTTGTTATAATAAAATAAGGGCCCACTCACTAAGGAGCAGGCCCATTAAATCATTTTTCAGAGCCAGTTACAGAACTATCCTCTTCCTCGTAGATAATGAGGGTTCCGTTACTGTCAGCAGGCTGGGCCTTAAATTCAGCATTAATTACAGTTTCCTGGTCTTTGGCAAAGGCCATTTCAAAACCAGCCTCGTTACTACCAACAATAGTAATACGAATGTCACCGTCAACATCATCTGTATGAATAAAGCGGATTACATATTGCTGACCAGAGTAGTTAGCAATACCACCAATCTTTACAGTACGCTTGCCGGCTTTGGTCTCGTCTACTGTGGCAGTAGAAGTTAATTTTGCAAGAGTGCTGCCATTCCAAGTCATAATACCAGAGCTCAGAATAACTTCCTCTTCAGTTAAATATTTCTTAGAGACTAGGCCCAGATCGTCTTTAGCCTCATAGAAAGTTGGGGTATAAGTTAAAGTAGCGCCGCCCTGGATTAAACCTAAGAGATTACTATCTACTTCAAGAGTGGTACTCTCAGGAATGGTTCCAGTATAAGCAGTTACATAAAGTTTTCCGCTACCTAAAACGATTCTTTCTGTATTAGCCATTATAGCTTACCTCGCTTTTCTAAGTAATATAAAGATACAGTATTGTGTGAATTGTCTTGGTATCATAGTCATAAATCTAACCGCCACCATTTAAATAACACTAATTGTATCCTAGTTTACTCTAATCACCAACGGTAACAAGAGCAGAAAGAATTGCGGACTTGGCGGTCTAAGACGCCGCAAGGGTCTTAGTGATAATCCTTAATTCTAGTTGAGTTACAGCAACCGCCCCACTATCTGAATATGGTACTATTTTATAAGTTACACAATCCTCGATAGTGTCTGAGAAAAGAGGTCTGACTGGAAGGCTGGTTGCTTGTTCTATTGCTTTAATAATTTGTTCCATTATATCAGCCCCTGAAATAATTGAAGTATTCTATCTCTATTCTCGTCCCCGGCGGGTTTTAAGAATGGTTTGGCTGTTTGTCTAGAAGTTCCGGCCTCTACATAAGGAGCATATTCAACATTTGTCCCTACTAAACCTTCTACTTCATTGCCATCTTTTTGCACCTGATAAGTAAGGCTTCCTTGTAATCTACCGGTATCAACTGGACATCTCTACTTAGCACTATCTTGAACTAAGACACAGGCTTCTTTCATTTTCTGCTCAAGCCTTTGCTCAAGCTGCTAGATAACCTCTTTATCTTTTATTTTAATCTCATAATCAGCCATGTTGGTATTCCTTTAAATATAAGAATCTTTCTCTCCCAGCTTCAACAATAAATCTTACCTCATACTTATTATCAATTAAATCTCCTATCTATGGGAGGGTTGAGAAGGTGGTGGCGATATACTCGCATTGTGTGACACTTATATCATTTTCAGTGTTAAAAGCATGAGTATTTAAGCTGAGAAATAAAACAGCCGAACCAGATTCAATGTAAGTAGATATTTCCTAATTATAGCTATCAGTAGTTACTTGTGGCTTATAAACTGTGTATTTCTTAGATGCTGAATTAAACATTATAAAAGAACTATCCTTTTAGCTCTTCCACCAGCCGTTGCCGCACATTGATCTAATAAATTAGTAACAAGAGCAGAATAGCCTGTAGTAGAGAAGGTTTCTGTAAGTCCAGAGAAAGATTTAGAACTAACCCCTTCTGAACCTAATTTGTTCCAGTCCTCTATTACCATTCTTATGATAATAGTGTCATAGTCAGTTGAATATTCATCTAAGCCACAATAAAGAAGCAAATAAGCCTTAGCATTATTTATCAATAGAGAAATGAGTTCATCCTAGCCATCTGCGGCCGGGCCGAGGAGTAGCAGTATCTTATCAAGCATAATATCTCCTCCATAGTTGGGAGATTGGTCAATTAACCAATCTCCCTATCAAATTAACTAGCAGCAGCGTTCTTATCTAACTTAACAACCTTCTTGGCGTCAGTAAGAGCAACAACATTGACAGTGTTAGCAACCATAGTAGTAGCACGCTTCTCAATGTCGCGGTCAGTTTCAACGCCATAGCCCTTCTTCATAAATACTGTGACAGCTTCCTTAGTAGCCAGATAAGCGGTACCCTGAGCCAGAAGAGCAGAAACATAAACGGGAACGCCGCAAACAGAACCAAGACCAGAAGTATTGGTATTATCCTTCACATACTGACTCTTAGCAATAGCATCCTTAATCAGAGTCACATAGTCAGCTTTACTAACAAGCAAGAACTTATTAGAAGCATTAATAGTCTCGTCATCAGGGAAAGTAGCAAGAGCATCAAGGACAGAAGCCACAGTAGGAGTCCAAGAATTGATAACCTGAGTAGCCTTAGCCATTTCAGCAATTACTTCCTTATTCAGACTATTGGTAATAGCAGTAGGAAGCTGGCCAATAACAGAATCAATAGCAGTAGGATCAGCCATACCCTGTTCATCGAAATACTTAGCAGTAGCCTGGAGAGTATTTACACGGTAATCCGCCTCGGTAAAGTCAGTACCCACATAAGTAGTATTGGCATTACCCATAGCCAGTCTCTCAGCCGCACCAGAAGGAGTATAAGTGCGGACACTAATCTGCATACCAGGTGCAGCAGAAAGAGAATAATCAACAGTAGCGAAGTTCATCATATCAAGAGCAGTGTTAAGAGCGCTCTTAATCTTAGTCTGAACAACCTCATTATCAAATAAATTAATGTCACTAACACCATTAGCGGTCTTAGTGGTATCATAAATAGTAGCCATTTAAAAAACCTCTCTTTATTTTAAATTTGCGCCAGTCGTCTATAAAGCTCGGGATCACTCTGCTTTAACTCTAGCATTTCCGCATAAGACAACTTAGCAAACTCGTCTTGAGTCATTTGTTTATTCACAGCAACGGATTTCTTAGGTGTAGAACCCGTCATTCTTTTCTCAACTTCAGCCTTAACACTAGCCTTGAAAGCTTCCTCCAAAGTCTTAATGTTTGCGGCCATGGTATCAGCATCTTCCGCAACAACAAAGTCAACAAGAGCCAAAGATAAGCCCTTGTCCGCAAGAATCTTACTGGCCTCATTCTTATTTTCCATCAGTGCCAGTTCTCTTTCTTTTGCTGCTATAGCTTCTTCTCTCTGCTTAAGCTGATACTCATACTTTTCTTGCTCGTTCATTTGAGCTAGTTTTTGAGCCTCCCGCACAGCAGCTTCATTTTTCTTCTCTTGTTTCTTTAAAGCTGATGTTACTCTGCGGTCAGTCTCTTTTTGCAGTAAAGCCTGAACCTCTTCCTCAGTATAGGTCTTAGGAGTGGTTTCAGTATCTACCTCTTTAGTCTCAATGGTCTCAATGTTTTCCATAATTAAAATCTCCTTTTAGTTTTATTCTTTTGAAGAATAACCCTAGTTACTATATTAAAGAGTTATAGCTCTAAGACTATCCCTCACTGTTCTATTATATCTTAAAAATTGAGTTAGGTCAATAATAAATATTTGTCCAAAAAAAATTTTATTCCGCAAGATAAAGTTCTGCCATTAGTTGTTTTAACAGAGCTTGTTTCTCTTGCTTCTCCTGCTCCTTAGCCTCAGCAGCTCTTTTCTCTTGCTCTGCCTGATATTCAGATTCAGGAATTTGCGTATAGGCAGGATTAGAGATAGGATTGCTAGATTTGCAATATACTCCATTAGTCTTATAGTAATACATACTCAATCACTCCCTATATGCTAATGCTAATTGTCTGGTATTACCTCCAGATAATAAAAAAGTAAAGTTATACCATGAATCATTGTATAAATATTTTAATCTAAGCACCTGCGTAGTTCTATTTATACCGAAACATACAGGAGTCATTTCATAAGAAGAGCTATAATCATTATGATGAAATGTTCCGTCCTTACTCCACCAAGCATTACCCGCATAAGTTTGAGTGGTATTCGCATTTCTACCACCAGGACCCCAAGCAAAGCAAGGTAACAGAATTTCATCAGGGTCAGTATCTATTGTTTGCAAAGCCCCAGACCCCTTAAACCACCAATAATTTCTTACAGCAGAAGCAGTAGTGCTATTTAAATCTGATACGGTATAAATCCATTCTAATTTTTCAAAAGAACAAGGTAGTATTAACTCATCTCCACTTATAGGAGGGTCATAGAAAACAATATTTAAATTAGGATTAATACCACCCATAATATCCTCTAATCCAACATTTCCAGTAGTTATAAATCTACTTCTATGAGAATCGGCCATTTCTTCTACATGGGCTTGATCAATAACCATTAAATCACTCATTAAAAGCTACCTCCTTCTACTGTTGGGATTACTACTTCTTCTCCGTCAAGAGTAGTTGTTAAAGAGCCTTGAGTAGTAAACTCTATACTGCCCTGTTGATATAAAGTTTCTAATACATTTACATCTGCTGTATTAGTTTCAGACAATGTATAAGAATAAACATCATCTTTCAGCCCTACAGCACTCTCATAATCATCTGGAACAGTATTGCTCAAGCAGAAGAATACATAATCATCTATATCTTCATCACTACCAAAAGTAAATGAAAAAGATACAATGGATGTGCCAACAGGAATATTAATAATAAAATCCTGTGTTGTATTATTTATAACCCCCGTATTTTCTACTCCATCTATATTTACTGTCCAGTTAATTGGGTCAATTCCTAGAGTTTGCCTATGAGACTCACATAAATAATAAGTCAGCTCTGTTGGGGCGTTAAATGTCCAGGTGATACTGCAAGTAGTAGCTACAGATTCAGTGCCTTTATAAACCTCGTATTTATATCCCTTAATTGTAGGTATAACAGTCTCTACATAAGGCACATAAACGCTTTCTCCACCGCCAGAGGGGATAGCAGCAATAGCAGCAGCCATATCCGCAGGTTTATATGTAGTCTCTACTCCTGCTTTATTTCTTATAGCAGTAGCAATAGCAGAGTAGTATTGATTATCTGTTGTAACAATAGCCATCAGTAATTCACCTCATCCCCATCAGGTAAAGCGGCTAATACATCATTAACAATTTCCTGTTTGTCTGCGGCCGTCCAGTAATCCGTTCCTTTAATCGGGGTATATCCATCCTGACCTGCGGGTCCCTGAGGTCCTTGAATACCTTGAGGACCTGGGTCACCTTTATCGCCTTTGGCTCCATCAGCTCCAGGAGGGCCTTGTAATCCCTGAGGACCTTGCTCACCATCAGCACCGGCAGGACCTTGTGGACCTTGTTCTCCTTTAGGACCTTGAGGTCCTTGAATACCTGGATCGCCTTTTGGACCTTGAGGACCAGTATCACCCTTGTCTCCCTTTTCACCAGGATCTCCTTTAGGGCCTTTTTCTCCAGGATCTCCTTTATCACCTTTTAAGCCTTGTGGTCCAGTTTCGCCAGTATCACCTTTAGGACCCTGAGGTCCAGTAGCACCTGTATCTCCTTTAGGTCCTTTAATATTTGCTGAATCAACAGCAGGCATTCCTTCTTTGCTTGCGGTCCAGCTTAGGTTACCTTCATCATCAACACTCGGCTGATAGTAACCACCATCTTCTCCAGGTTCTCCAGAGCCGCCTCCGCCAGTCTAATCTACCCATTCAGTATCATAGTCAGTATTGCTTGCTTTTGCTAAGACCTAGCCTGTAGTACCTCCTGCTGGGATTCCAACACCATCTTGACCAGCAGGGCCTTGAATACCCTGTGGGCCCTAAGGTCCTGTTTCTCCCTGGGGTCCTTGAGGTCCCTATGGACCAGTTAAAGCCTCTAATTGCTCTTCTGTAAAATCATCATAGGTAAATGCATCACCTTTGTCACCCTTATCACCTTTATCTCCTTTTGGACCTTGAGGACCTGTTAAATCTTCAAGTTGCTCAGGAGTAAAGTCTGCATAGGTGAATGGATCTCCTTTAGGACCCTAGGGACCAATATCACCCTTGTCGCCTTTAGGACCCTGCAAGGCCGCAAGCTATTCTGGTGTAAAGTCATCATAAGTAAATGGCTTACCTTTATCACCCTTTGGACCTGGAGGGCCTTGAGGACCAGTAGGACCAACAAGAGCAGCAAGTTGTTCCTCAGTAAAATCCTCGTAAGTAAATGGATCTCCCTTATCTCCTTTGGGGCCAGGAGGTCCTTGTCTAGGCACATTAGCAGTACCACTCAATACTTCTCCTGTTTTAAGAGTTCCATTTATAGTAAGTCCAGGTGTGATTGTTGCCTCTAATGTTTTACCATTTAAAGTAGACATCACACAGTCACCTCACTTCTGATATAAAACCCAGATGGCTCTATAACAGTAAAAATCTCACCAGCTGCCGTATTTACTTGTACGTCATAATAATATTTACCTACTTCTTGTTCAGCTGTATCTTCTGGTTCAATATAGAACATTTCTCCAACATTTACAGTCTTGGTAAATATATAATCAGTTGCTTCTGTATCTGTTTTTACAGATAAAGTAATTGTATCTCCTTTGAATGGCTCATAAGCTGTGCCATCATCAAAAGTCACATCAACTTGGAGATAAGCGGTATCTCCTTTAGTTAAATAAATATTTCCATCTTCAATTCTAAGCATAATCTCACTCCTTATAGCCAATAACATTACTGCGGCAGTTAGGGTGTATGGGTGGATAATTCACGCCTACCTGGGCATCCGCAAAAGAAAATATCTTTCTATTCAAATGCCCGCACTCGTCACAAGTTCTATTATCTGTGGCTGTAATAAATTGATATTGAGTGTAACCCGCATCAAGATAACCTCTCATTGCGGCCTGATTCTAAATATAATTTAATTCTGTTCTAGCTATTCTATCAGCACTAGATTGAGCCACGCCAAATCTCTCCCGCAATCTTTTATTTAATTGTTTATGGGATTTACCTTGGACAACACATTCAATTACACCATCTTGTAGCTCTTGCTGGAGTTGTGTCTTCTATAGCCAAATTCTATCTGAATAACTCTTACCATCATTGCACCATATTCTTTTAATTGCTTCTTCTGCTATATTTCTATTAATCAAAGCCCATTGATTATTGCCAGTAATCAATTCTCCGGTCTAAAGAAATAAGTCGATCATTCCACTATCAAGAATATTAATTTCTTCTAAACCTAATTGGTTTAATTGCTGATTGATTGAGGCATTAAGCTTAAATAACCTATCATACTGCATCAGTTGAGCATAGTTTAACTCCCCGTCCGCAGTTAAATCCAAATATAAGGCCAAACACTCAGCAACTACATTTTTTGCACATCTGGTATAAATTTTTCCTAGCTGTTTCTCAATAAAATTTGTTGAATTGGTTAGAAGGTTTTTCTATTGTTTTATTTGTTCTTCCTGCCAATAATTCATTCTGTTTCCTCAGTCTCATCAGATGTAGAATTAGTAGAGAAGCCATATAGCTCCATGTTTCTTAATTTACTCTCTTCAACCATTTCTAACTCTTTATCAATATCAGAAACAAAAGGAAGCAGACTTAAGAGGGTACGATCACTTACTGTGCCCTTTAATGTATTTACTAGATTTGCGGTTTCGGCTAGGTCAACGGGCAAGTTTCTTGTAAATGTAATCTCTACATCTATCCACATTTGCTCTCCACTTGTCAAATTAAGAATCTCGCAAATCAGCTCTAATCTCTTTTGAAGAGCTTTAGTCATATTTGCGGCAATGGCGCCCGCAGTATTCTCAAATCCAAGTAATTTATACTTCATAGCCACGCCACTAGAAGTACCAAATGCTTCATCTGTAAAATCAGGACTATTACTAATCTTATGGATTTGTTCATCAATATTAGTAAGCATATTCTCGATTTGAGTATCACTAATATTTTTATTTAAGAAACTAGCATCTGGATCTACACCCTGGGCCGCATATGGTAATACAATTACTCTCTTTTCTTTCATTTCAGCTACATCATCTGCGGTGGCCGTTACATTCTTTAATACTAGATATGCGTCACAGAAAGCCTCGAAATCATCAACTTCACTAGATAAAAGAGTATTATAAGCGTCTTGCAAACCCATAATCTTATCAAAAATACTCTTCTCTTCTGGATTAAGAGAAAAAACAGTAACTGGCACTTGATGATAAAAATGCTGCTCTTCTCCTGTAAATCGCAGAGTAGTAAAACCAGTATTCATAGTATAATGCTCAATTCTATCAGTGTAGTAGATATCTACATTGTAACCATTAGAGACATCAAACTAATCTATAGGGTAGAAGCGAATGACGCATAAGAGATTTTGATTCAAGGTATTATCATACACAGGGATACACTATCTAGTATCCAAAACCTTGAATCTTTGCTTTCCATCCTCGTCAACATAGTTGATTTCAAACGATCTACCATAAATCAATGCTTGCTTAAGAAGCTCACTATCCTCAGTCCGCACGTCATTATAACTCAATATATCTATAATAGCTGAAATATCATTAGGAGATGTATAAGTAATATCCTGCCCCGTCAAATACCCCTAATAATTTCCAACAATAGTGTAGCAATAGTTAGTTACTATTCTATTACATGGCTTTGTTGGGTCATTTACCATCTTTCTTAAAATAGCCTAATTGCCTTCATAATAATTAAAATATTTTTCTAATCTAGGAGATTCATATTGCACAAACTTCTAGATAAATGTGATAATCTTCTCAAAAGTGAGACTATCAGTTAAAAAAATCATATTTTTCACCTCTTATAAGCCTAAAAGTTTCTTATCAAAACTTCCAAGTCTATTGTTTACATATATATCAGAATAAGCATAACCTAAAGCATCAATAGCATGAGAATACTCGTGAGTTGTATTTTCTGTATATTTGCTGGTTTTCTTATCCTTAATATAACTAAAGTTTTTCATTTCTCTTATTAAATTCTAACAAGAGGAATGGATAATGATTTCATGGTTCTATAAGAAAGTTAGGCGGGAAGCCACGCTATTAGGCCCTTTAAGACATGGTAAAGTATTGAATCCTTTCCGTCTAAAGAAATCTATAGATCTAGGCTCCGCACTATCCATATAACACTTAGCCTTTTTACCAATTAACTTTTCCATGTGGACGGCCACTTCATCGAGTTGACAACCTCTCTAATAGAACTCTCCAATCACATAAATTCTATTATTTGCTCTATCATACAAACTAGAAATTATAGTGGTTGGATCAACATATCCTAAGTCTGAGCCACATCTTAATTCAAAATTATTTTTCAGTAACTCATTAATATCAAAACTTTCCTCTCTCCAATTCTTGAATACTAATCCCTCTTCCTCAATACCCCATTCTCCTAAACCATAAATCCGCCACTTAGCTGGATTTCTATTCTTTAAACTTCTAACATTTTCCTTATAAACATCACTTAAAAAAGGATTATCTTCAAAAGTTGAATGGATAAATATACTATCCTCTGGAGGATTAACAACAGAGAAGTTGTATAGCCAACTATCTTGACTAACTGGGTTCCAAGCCAAAATAATTTGCTGGTTTGGCTTTTTACCTCTCATACGCAAGTTTAACTGCTCTACAAAGTCTTGCTCTACATCAAATGCTTCTTCCACAAATATACAGCTAATATCAGCAAGAGAAAGAAGTTTACCTTCTCTATCCAATCCAATAAAAATCATCTGACTGCCGTTTGGGTAGACTATAGTCATATTAGTCTAATTTATTTTGACTAAATCATAGATCTTCCAATCTATTAGCTATTGTTTAATTGCGGCAAAGGTTGATTCTCTAAGACTCTCGGCAGTTTTACGGCAAATAAGAATGCGGATGCCTGGGTCTGTGAGGGCTCTTATGATAAGTTTCTGCTGTATAAAAATACTCTTACCAGAACCAGCTCCTCCCATATAAAATTCCCATCTATGAGAATAGTCTAATAAATATGGAAAGAATTTAGGTACAAATAATTCAGGAGATAGATTTAATTCAATCTTCTCTATAAAAAGTCCAACCTTTAGTTTTTTTACCTTGCTGGATTGCGTACCCTATAGAACTTTTAGGCACGCCAGTAATCTATTCTCCCTCTCTTTGTGACCTAAATATATATTCAGTTCCAGTAGGACTAATTCCATGTATTAATCCATATTTCTTGACAATAGTATCTCTTAACTTATCTACAACTTCTGTTCTACCTAGATCCTATTTAGCCACCCACCGCAAATTCCGCACATCATTATTACTTTTGTCATTGTCTATATGTTCAACAATAGGAAGATGGTCTAGATTAGGCAAGAAAGCTTCCGCAACTAATCTTGAGACTATAAAACTCTCTTGCTATCCATTCTATTGCAGTCTTACACTATTATTTGCGGTTGATAGGTACTTCTTCTCTACATAGCTATATATTCTTCCCCTATTGCTAACCTTATAGGGCCAGTTAGGGATATCTCGCCAATCTTCCTCAGTTTTATTTCTATTAACCGCTTCTACATAAGTTGCCATAATCTATAATTCCTCTCGTTCCATTTTAATCCTCCTTTTCTATATTAACGCTAATTACAGTTGTATTATCTGTATCTGTCTTAATATTTTTAGTTTGAAGTCCCATTTGTTTCTATAACAAATCTAAAGCCTTTAATTGGATTTGCGGGGTGTAGTATTCATCGTTCTTCTCAGCAAACCCCATCTCCGCCAATTTGATAGCTACTTTTTCTGCATTGAGGCAGAGACTATCAAAGACTTGCTTTTGGATCTTTACTACCAAATCATGCACTTTAGGATTTTTTAGTAATCTGCTAGCAGAAGTCCCCGCATATTGGCGTCTCTCTTCTGGTAAATCATAAGCCTGCATATAAGCCTCTGTAGCAGAATATCCTCCCGCATATAATTCAACAAATTTAAGTTGTTTCTGATTCAGGTTCTGTGGTCCCGTTTTCTCCATAT
>OLZA01000478.1_pt1 | contig 22913 bp, 14 predicted proteins | sample 1673431 | NCBI WGS metagenome assembly OLZA01 (sample SAMEA103958111, study PRJEB25191) | human gut metagenome | biome: human-associated habitat [ENVO:00009003]; feature: intestine environment [ENVO:2100002]; material: feces | place: Germany | collected 2013/2015 | reverse complement strand
ACGCAAGAATGCGTCTCTACACTTTGCAATGACAGATTATGTGCACAAGCCGAGACTCGTCGAATTCATGTTAAATACACAGCAATCTTCATATACGCGACAAAAAAATGTCCGTTTCCCCACGAAAAACTTGGGGAAACGGACTCGCACTAGATCACATCCCGTCCTCACGACGGGGACACTTACATTATTTAATTATCAATTCGCATTGCTTAATGCGTCTCCGCCTCGCGGCGAAGAGCGCACGTTACTTGATAATTATCTTGAATGTATCATTATTGTTTGCTGTCTTTACGATTACCACCGCTACCCCGCTGGCCACGCCGTCAATGGTGCAGGTCGTGTCACCCGCTGGCGTTACCCTGCGCAGCAAGGTGCCGTTGGCGGAGTAGATGCTGATGCCCTCTATGTCGCTGTTGGCAGTCACCACCACTTGGCGATGGATCATGGAGTTCACCTGTATCTCGTCCTCCGCGGTCTCTACGTTTTCGATGCCCGTTACCAACGGTCCCTTGGAGGTGATGAAGTATTGACCGAAGTTGTCACCTGTCACCATTACCTGATAGCCGTCATAGAGTGGGGTAGAGGTTTGGTTCTTCGCGTCATAGAGCGCGGGCTCGCGGAAGCCGTCCAGGTGATGGAAGGTCAATGTCACGGCTTCATTGGCATCGGCATAGACACCCAGCGGAATGCGGGTTTGTCCTTGCAACTGGTTGACCGTGATGGCCATGTTGTCCGCAGCGGTAAACACGTGAGGCACCGCGTTCTCGCCGATGCCTGTCAGCAGGGCGGCATCCTCCGTGCGCAGGTAGTTGTCGCTGGCAGTGGAGGAGTAGTTCACGCTGGCCTTGCTGGTGCCTCGTTCACTGCTTGCCTCTATCAGCATGCCTGTGTTGGCCTGCTCATCGGGATTCTCCGTGGTGGTGACGGGAGTCAGCCGCTGCATGCTCTCGTTGAACTTCACGGTCGCGGAGGTCGCCCCCTCGGTCAGTGGCAATGCGTAGAACACGCCGTAAGGCTTGATGAAAGCGTTGTCCGCCTCTACGCCGTTGGTCTCCCATTGGCTGGTCTCCGTGTTGTAGGTGGCTGTGGCGGTCTCACCCGCTGCGTTGACGTAGGTGTATTGCTGCGCCAGCACGTCATTGTTGGCCTCCAGGAACTTCTGCAAGTCCAGCTCTGCCATGTAGGGGTTGCCTACCATCAGGTAGTTGCCATCGCCATTGGCGGCGGTCAACTGCACGCTGATGTTCTCTTGCGTGTTCGGCAGGTTGGGATTGCTCCTGTTGTACAGGTCGCTGATGAGCAGTTTGCCCACCTTGTTCTTGTCTCGGGTGAAGGCCTGTGCGTTTTGGTAAGTGTCATCGGCCTTTGGCAAGCGGAACACCAGTTGGGTGGCTCCGGTCTTCCTGCCGCGTATGGAGTAGCCCTCTGCGGGCTCATAGGCCACGCCCGCGTCATTATAGGCCGCGCTCCAGTTATTGGAGAACGATACACTGCCATTCACATTGTTGCCTATCACGTTGGCGTTGCTCCAGCTGCGCTGGTATACCGCGGGATTCAGTCGGTTGTAGCCCGTGCCGAAGTTGATGTCCTCGAAGTATGGAGTCTCCTGCCTGCCAGTCGCGCTTTGGGTGTACCAGTCTCCTGATACCACCTCTTGCAGAGGCGTGCTGATGGCCGTCCAACTGTCTACGGGCAGGCTGATGTCCATCCATGCCTTGTTGTAGATCAGCTGTTCGGCGTGGAGCATCTGTGCCCCTGTCTCGAAGTGGATGTCGTTGCAGAGGTTCACGCGATACCTTTGCGTGGAAACCACGTTCTGGTTACCTTGCTTTTGTTCGAAGGCCATCAGGTCATACTGTATGTTCTCGGTAGGAGCTTCCATGCCCTCGGGGCGCGCGAACTCCTCGGTGTTGTTCCAGTACCATTCGTCGTTTTCTCCTTCTCCTTTGTCGTAGCCAGCCATATAGAGATGCACTTGGCTGTTGGCAGGCATCACCACGTTGCTGAACAGCATGGGCACGAAGCCGTTATTGGTGGTGTTCTGCGTGTTGGTCTCGTAGCTGTCGTCGGTCTTTTTCAGTTCGTCCTTGTCGGCTCGCTTCCAGTTCTCGTCATTGTTCCAGTTGGCCGTGCCGTCCTTTCCTTGCCATACCAGGTATTTGGGCACTATCTTCATGGGCACGCTGAACATGCCATAGCAAGCCGTGCCAGCCTCTTGGCCTCTTTTCATGATTTCCTGGTAGTGGACGGTGAAGGTATAGGTGTAACCCTCCTTGGGCGTGAATTGGAATTCCTTGCCGTCGGCGGTTTGGTGGCGGGTCTTGGTGTCAAATTTCACCACGGCGACATTGGCGAGCGAACTGCCCGGGAGGTACTCATGCGCCTCCAGGTCTATCAAGTTGCCGATGGGCAGGCTGAGCTGGTCAAAGCCACCTTCCTCGTCACTGAAGAAGTCTTTATAGGCCGGGTCGTCCGTGCCTATCAGATATATCTTCTCATAGTCTCTCCCGTTGGGCTTATCGGTAATCCTGTCCAGGTGGTCGACACCGTCTGTCGTGTATTTCGCGCCGCGCAGGCTGATTTGCAATGGCGTATTGCTGTCGGTGGTGGCCATTTCGATTTGGGCCAGTCCTATACGCAGGCTGGGGTTATACTCTTTGTCCGTTGGATATCGGTAACCGTTAAAGCCCGCGTGCAACTCAGGCGCTTTGCTGTTTGTGGTCAAGGTCAGCGGCACGTAGCTCCAGCATACTTGCTTCCAGTACTCTTCGGTCACGTCGGCCGGTTTCACCACGGGGATGGGCTGCACCACCAGTTCCAGACCTGTTTCCAGTAGGGTAATGTTGAGGCCTGACTCGTGCAATACCAGCTTGGCGTTGGTACCGCCTTGGGCGGGAATCTCCTCCAGGTAGTGCTGGATGATGTCTATTTGCGCTTGGGTCAGTTCCACGTCCGTGCCGTCTGGGGCTTTGTAGGTGCCACGGGTTACGCCGTCCAGGTCTTTCTTGTCTCTGAACTCCGCGATGTCGCGGAAGGTCTTCAAGGCCACCTCCAGGGACATTTGACTATAATCGGGATTCTGGGCGATAAACTCGTCAGACGTGCCGAAGAACCAGTCATAGTATACCTCTTCGTCCAAGGTCTCATAGATGGGCAGTCCTGCCTCGTCTTTCTCCCCTGTGGGCACACGCACCTGGGCGGTGAAGTTGAGCACTTGTCCCGCGCAGTAGTCTGAGGTAGGCACGGTCACTTGGCCGTTTACGCGTATCAGGGTCTGTGCGCTTACGTCAAAGGGAGTCCTGATAGCGCAAGGCGAGTCGATATCTTGCGCGAACCACTTCGCGTCTACGGTTCCCGTATCGCTGTGCGGCTTCATGAGCATCCAGTATTCCCTGTTGGGCACGAAGGCCGCGTAGAAGTCTCCCGTCAGGTATTTGCTCCCGCGCTCGGTCATGCTATAGAGGTAGTAATTGTCGTCGTCTTGTTTGTTGTTCACCAGCAGATTAGGGTGTACCACCGTGCCGTTTACTTGTGTAGCCTTTGTGTTGTTGTCGAAGATGTTGCGGAAATAGATGGTCACGTATTTTTGGTTATATTGCGTGTTGTCGCCTATCTCCACGACGGCGGCTTCAATAGCCCCCGCGTAGTTGGTCGCGTTTCCTTCCTTAGCCAAGAAGTCATTATAGGTCTTGGCGTCTACGAAGCAGTAGTCGAATGCGGTCACGGGGTTATTGCCCGTGCCTATTTCTCCCGCGTTGGTGTTTACGCCCAGTCGCTGGGTGAGTCGTTCCCAGTCCAGCTGTATGTTGGTCATGGTGCGCTCATTGGTGCAAGTGGCTTCCAACTGCGTAATCTTTGCGTCGGGCGTGGCGATGTAGACACGGATGTCGTCAATGTAGATATCTCCGCCATCGGTTGAGCCTGAGTTGTTGTCCACTTGCAGCACGTAGCTGTCATAGTCGGCGTCCGCGTCATTGATGAAAGAGAAGTACACTTGCATCCAGTCGTTCTCGCTCTGGTTGTAACCCGTGGAGGAAATCGTGGGGTCTCCACTATGTTGATAGGTGAAGGGGATTTGTCCTGTTTGGAAGCGGTGGATGGGTACGTAGATAGTTCTCTCACCCACGCCTGGCACGTTTTCTGTCTTCACGCCCATGATAGAGAAGAGGGCGGCTGCATTGTCTTTTCCGCTATTACTGCGGGCACACTTCACCCAAGCGGTAATAAACAGCTCTGTACCGTTACAGAGGGGTTCCGTGAAAGGCAAGCGGGCAATAGTACCGGGACGGTCGGAAGTATCGGCATAGAGGTGATAGGTACTCTTTTGCCCTTCACTGTTCATTCTCACTTCCTCGTTGTCGTTGGGGGTAGTGAGACCTGTTTTGTTCCAGCCGTAGGTTGTTCCTTCCACGTATGTATTGAGGATACCATAGAAACCCCACTCAGGGCAATAAGAATTGGAAGGAGTCTTAAAGCCGTTTGCCCAGCCAGAATTTTCATCGTATACATTGGTGTTTTCTTCCCACTTATTATTCTCCCATACGGTCTTTTTTGTAGCCGTTCCATTACTTCCGTCATAGAAACCATAGGAGATATCATTCCATCCCAAGGGGTATGGATAGCTTTGGGGTTGTCCATAGCTGTTTCCGATGGTGGTATCATAGTCGAAATTCATCTCCGTCAACAGTTCGTAGTTGTGCATCAGGTATTTAGGAGTCCTGTTGGTGTAGTTCTTCAGGATGGTGCCCGTAATTTGGGGAGCATTGTCATTCAAGTTGCCATCCTTGTCCTCGTTGTCACTGATGAGTTGCAATTGGGATTGGGAAAGCAAGCGCGCGTTTTCATCAAAGGTAAGATGGAAGCGTGCCGCCACGTAATTTCCTCTTTTCACCTCGATGGTGGCTTGTGGCTTACTTCCGTCTGTTGGTATGTTTACGGTCTCCGTCCCATCATTGTTGGGGTCATTCTCGGGATAGCTGAAGTGGATGATGCGCTCAGTCCCCGACAAGGACGTGGTCTCCAGCGTGATACCAGCTGTATTGGTGGCAAGGCTCACGCTTAGTGCTTGGGCGGCTTCATTGATATTTCCATTCGGCGTGAGATAGCTTTGCGCGTCCATGGCTAACGCCACTAATTCCTGCGTATGGTTTGGTATGCGTGTGGCAGGAAAGGTGATATCCATTTCCTGGACGGGGAGTTGTCCCTTATCGTTGTTGTATTGTTTGTAGGCCCAACTATTCTCGTTCTCTATCGCACAGATATAGAAGAGGTAACGATGGGAAAGCGTAGGCTCCCAATATTCATTTCTGTTGTATTGTCCAAATGCTGTGTATTCCTGCTTGCTGGTGTCGTATTCTGGCGTGAAGTCCTGGTAGCCCGACACGTCACATACCACGTAGTAAGCGTCTTTTGCCTCATCGTCTGGGAAATAGAAATCCATGGCGATAAGGCCTTTATTCGCTACGGGTTGTCCTAGATATCCATTGGCAAAGCGATAAGCTGTGGTAGGATTGCCAGGCTCTGGCAGTTCGTCTGTGGCAGGGGTCAGCAAGTCGATGTCCTGATTGTTGTATCGGTATGTGAACAATCCGTCATTCTCGTAGTTGTACCATCGTTGGTAGGTTTGGTTGGAGTTGGCGCTCCCCAAATAGTCTGGGATGGTAAGACGTGTGACGGTTCCGCGATGCACGTAGATGGTGTCCACCAACGTGTGGGTGGCTTGCATGTTCGTGCCATTGCCGCTTTTTACATACTTACTCTCCTCATCGCCATCGAAATCATCTTCGGGAGTTTGCCCATATTCTTTCCTGATGTCATACCACTTCGCTGGTTTGGGGTGGATGGTGATGTTCCTGTAGGTGTTGTTATAGCGGTCGCCGGTCACAGGCGTGGTGTCCACTTCTGGCGTTACGTAGAATGTCAGCTCACTGATGTCAAATTGGCGGCCAGAATTGGCCTCCATATAGATGTACACGTATTGTCCTTGCAGCGTGATGGGTATGGTATGAGTGTCTTGATTGTTGAAATCATTGATTTCAACGCTCTCCTCATTTCTCCAATTCCCTGGTTTATCACCATAATTGGTATCGCTGCTGTAGATGGTTACCGTATTAGCGGCATGGTTGGTATATTGTACATAAAACTCAATACTATTGACCTTTGCGTAGTCATTACCTACATCTAATAGCAGAAAAGCCTCTGTGTTACTATCCCCTGTTGTTCTATAATAGGTGCCTTTATTTCCGTCTATCGCGTTTTCTTCCCTATATTGCTCACCTCTCGAGGCATCGGAAGCGTTTACTATGGAAATGCCTTTTAGTGTGCTCTGCGCCATAGCTCCTTGCGCCATGCAGAGGGCGAAGAGCAGGGTGAGGGATTGATGGATGATATGATGTTTGTAGCGTTTCATCTGTTTCTCCTCCTTTTATTGGTTGATGGGTATGTTGATGTATTCTTTGTTCAGGTAGAGTGAACGATACTCGCTGAGGCTGTTGGTGTTAGGCAAGGGGAAGTTGTCCCAAGTCTCTGTTGAGATAAGAATGGTGTACTTGCGGGTGAAAATGTTTTCGCCAGCAGTCCATTTCGCTGTCAAGTAAATGGGATACTCATTGTAAGTTTCATCAGACGAGCTGTGTCCCCATACGCTCGTGCCTTCCACGGTGCCTTCGTCTGGAGGCAGCCCTTGCTGATACTCCTTTAATATGGAAATCCAGTTGCTGTTGGCAGGGTCGTTTTGCCAAGAGCAAGCATTCTCGTCATAGGTGATATCTGCAGTGTTTTCCAGCTGCATGTGGAAGTAGCCACCAGCGGGAATTCTTAAACGGTAGGTGTCTTTTTGTCCGTCAACTGGTTCCACCTCGCAGTCCTCTAAGGCCATTCCTATAGGAGGCAAGTAGACGCTGGCCGTGATGCTCAGCTCGCTGTCATTCAGGTTCAGCGTGAGGGGATAGATGCTGTTGCGGGGCAGATTGTCCAGCTTAGTCGTGGCCAGATAGGTTACGCCTTGGTTCTCGTCAGTGGTGACGGAGATGCTGAAGGGGTCTCCTGGGCGAGTCTCGTTGACGTAGAACTCCGGGATGCCCCCTGGGTTGCCATGGGATATCTGGACATCATTGCTGTACGCATAGCTTCGGTCGCGATTCACTGGTGACAGGGACGCGTCCTTGATGAGGCTCACCTTGTCGGCATAGCCGCTGAAGGTGACGTTTTTCACGGTCACGGACTCTTGGCTGGTGGTGCTGACCGTCATGCGCACCTTGGCTACCAGACGATCCAGGCCTATGGAAACGCTGCGGGTGGCGGCTGTTATCTCTACGGTTTCCTTGGCGGCCATGGGGATGTATTGCCTGGTGTCGCTGTTCAGATCGCCCGCCGGGTCTGTCAACACGATGTCCTCGGGTGTTTCGGGCATTGCCGCGTCTTCCTTCCAGTTTTGGTAAGCGTAATCTATATTGGTGTTGGCGAAGGCATAGACGGTGTAGGTGCCTGCCTCCAGGAACTGCTCGCCAGAAGTCCAGTTCTCCAAGTTGCCCGCTGTGGCACTGGCATCGTTGGAGAGATCGGGTTGCAGCTTCAGCTTCACCACGTTATTTTGCACGAAGAGCACGCAGAGGTCGTGTATGAACTCGCCCGGCTTCGCGTTCTCGTCCGCACGGGAATTCAAGTCACCCTCTTGTCGTGCGCTCACGGTTACCTGCAGCGAAGTGGTCTCCGGCAGGCAGGTGGCGGGGTCTTCCTCCCATGAGCAACCCGTGAGAGCCGTCAGCCCTAGCCATGGCAACAGGTAGAGCGCGGATTTCATGATATGTTTCAATGGGTTCATATATATTATATAATATGTATATTTGTTGGTTCGGCGTTTTGCCTCTTGCTTGCCGAGACGCAAGAATGCGTCTCTACAGGGTTGGGGCTTTTTCTTTCTTTCTTTCTTTCCTTTCAGGTTGCCGAGACGCGGCACGCCACGGCTCTACGTTTTCGCGCGGAGGGAGGTTACATCTCGATGCGCTCAGGCTCCAGCAGCGTCCAGTCTTTCACGTAGACGTTGACGATGAAGCCCTTTTCCTCCTCGTTGGGGATATAGCCGCCTAGGGAGTAGATGCTCTTGACATCCAGCTCATAGATGTTGTTGCGCACGATGGCGTATTCCATCACGCCGTTCGTCTTGTCATCACCATCGTTGGCGTGTCGTATCCACCAGGTGTAGTAGCAGGTGGCCTCCTCGTAGGTGCGTGCGCCATAATCGGCTAGGATGTCCGCGGTGATTTTGTCGCCTTGGTTTATCTTCACGGTGTAGACACCGTTTTCGAGGGTAGCACTGTAGCCGCACTCGTTCAGCATGTAGCTTGTCCAGGTGAGGGAGTTCTTCATCACGTCGTCCAAGGTCTTGCTCTTGTCTATTTGCCCTTGCAGCCACTGCTTGTAGCCGCTGGGGTCAATGCCTTTCAGGTCGCTGGCGAAGTCCTCCACGTATTCCCAAGAAGCGCAAGCCATGACCGCGGCATCCATGCCGCTAATCTTCTTGTCGTAGAAGTCTTCTATCATGTCTTCCATGGAAGCGTAGATGATGCCATTATACTCAAAGAAAGTGGCACCCTCTTGATAGTGGGACACTTTGCCATCGGCGGGCGTGAATTTCGCCTTGAATACCACGGCGGTGTTGTTGCTGTGTTTGGTATCAGCGTCATCGGTGATGTTTTCCAGCGTGTAGCCCAGGATGTTCCATTTCTCGTTTTGCCCTTTGGTAATCTCTGTGCCTATTGTGGCCAGGTCGCTCCACCAATTGGGGGCGCTAGCTTCTGTGTCTGTCCAGCTTACGCCAAACTTGGCGGAGGACTTGTTGCCTGTTGTTGGGTCTTGCACCCAGTTGTTGGGCAAGCCGTCATCGCCCAGTGTCTCATCGCCCAGGTAGGTGATATCGCCGCCCGTGCTGGCGGTGGATACTCGCTTCATGGCGTAGCTGCCCGGCTCGGTGAGGTTGTTGACCAAGATGGCTCCCTCTATTTCCACGGTCGCCCCCGTGTAGTTGGGGTCTGTGCAGGTATAGTTGACATCCTTTTTGTAGTCCACTCGGGCGGCCATGCGCTCCACGTTTATCTTCGTGTTGGCGGCTGTGGCTTCGGTGTTGTTCGCATCCGATATCTGGATGGTTGCGTCCGCGGCTGAGGACATCAGGAAGTAGCTCTCCTTTCCTGCTTCTCCTGTCCAGGCCTGTTTGAGTACTTCGTCTCTCACCTCGCCCAGTGTAGCGGTGTAAGTCCACCAGTCGTCCTTGCCGGGATTGGCCACCACGAGCACGTTGTATGCGCCATACAGGTCTGTTGGCACGGACTTGGAGGTATAGGTGCGGTCTATGCCGCTGTCGTTTCCATCGCCCGTCTGCTCGAAGCTGTTGAAGAACATGTATTGCACGAGCGTATTGGCATCGCCATTCACGCCTGCCCCGTTGTTTTGGAAGAAGAAGGCCACGGCATCGGTGATGGTGTTCTCATTGTCTTGTCCCTGCTCATATCCGTCTCCCCCTTCGCCTCCCGTGGGGTTGCCTGTCCTGGAGGACTCGTCCTGGGTGGGCATGGTGAAGGTGAGCGATACATAATGCTTGCCCGCTCCCGTGGCGGGCTGTCCGGCCTGCAGGTCGTCGTTCTCTCCGCAGGCGGCGAGCATGGCCGTCAGCAGCAATGCTCCCAGCAGGGGTTTATGATGTAGTCTCACGTGTTTGCGCTTCATTTGTCTTGCGTCTTATGTTTGCCGTATATCGTGCTGTTAATCCAACTCGCTGAACTGCACGCGTACACTCCAGTCGAGCACGCTGATGGAGATGTTGACGTATTGCAGGCGGGTGCCCTTCAGGAAGAACTCCAGTGAGTAGTCGTAGCCCCTGTCCAGGAACTCCTGGGCGGAATAGCGGTGGAGGTCGTCATAGTTGGCCAGGCGGGAGAGCAGGTCGGGCAGGTTGACGTTGATGATTTCCTCTCCCGTCTCGTTGAAAGTAACGATGAGCTGTCCGTCCTCAGTGGCGTTGGCGTGGTTCATGATGCGCGAGGTCATGAAAGCGGCGTGGCCTATCTGTCCATACTTGCCCGCGTTCTCGCCGTCGGGCACTTGGGTGAGGTCTTCGGTGTTCCAGGTGGCGTAGGGCGTATAGCTGGCCCAGTCGGTCTCGTCCACCGTGTTGTCCCACAAGAGGTGGGTGTTGCGGTCACGTATCTCCAGCGTGTAGTCGTCGATATCCATCAGCGTGGGGTCGTCCAGCTCACGCAGCGAGACGGTGATCTGCTTGGTGTCGCGCATCAGGGAAATGGTGTGATAGGTGGGTTTCTCGGCGAACACCTCCACGGGCGTGGTCTCCATGCCGTGCCAGAGGGTGTCGAGGGGAGCATCCATGTTGTCTACCACCAGTACGTTGCCCGTCTGGGTGTCGAGGCGGATATCCAACTTGCTCATGTCGTCGCCTGCCGCCGGCAGCGTGCGGGTGAAGTGGGCGCGCTGACGGGCAAGCTGGTCGGCGTAGCTGTCCTGTCCGGCCAGCACGATGAACTTGTATTTGCCAGGGTCCAGATCCATGTGCATGCGATAGTTGGGGTCGGCCAGGGGCGCGAAGTTGGCCGTGTTCTCCTCGCTCTGCGTCTTGATGAACTTGCCTTGTTCGTCGAATACCAGCACGTCCACAGCTCCTACGTGGTCATTGAACATGTCGGCCCGCTGCAGGTTGTAATCATACTTGAACTGCAGGTAGAGCCCCGTGGGGCAGTCCTCGCGGTCTTCTTTCATCATGTCGCATGCCGTGAGCGCGGCTGACATCACCAGGGCTCCCATCATCCCGGCGAGTGTCTTGATAGATAGATGTTTCATCTTATTATAGGTTTTATATATATTGTTCGCTTGTGATCTTCTTGTAGGGTTGGCGGAGTCTCCTTGGGTCGTGGGCCATCGTCCCTTGGGTACTTTGCCCTTTACCCTTGGGTCGTTGTCGGAGTATCCTTGGGTACTTCCTGTTTGCTCCTTGCTTGCCTTTTGTTTGCTCCTTGCTTGCCGAGACGCAAGAATGCGTCTCTACAGGTTGGGGGACTTTTCCGCGTGTTACCGCTTGGTTGTCATATATAGTGTGAGCGGCTTTTTCAGGGTCGCCTCGTCATGGTCTTCTTTGGTGGGGACGGTCATTCATCGTCCCAAGGTAAATCTCCCGGCGCGGCGCATATGTCCGCGCCGGGATGTTTGGTTATTGTTGTACAATATGTCAAGCCCGTAGGCTGTCTTTGCCTTTCAGGCTGTAGAGACGCGGCACGCCACGTCTCCATCGGCGAGCTAGCCTTTTCGCTGCTGTGTGTAGAGACGCGTTTTCGCGTCTTAACCAGCTAGCTTGCGGCTGGAGCACCCATCCCTAGCTTGCCTTTCCTTGCTTGCCGAGACGCAAGAATGCGTCTCTACGGGTTGGGGCTTCCTTTTCTTTTTGTTTGTCTCCTTGCTTGCTGAGACGCGGCGTGCCACGTCTCCACAATTAGCAGGCGTTTCAAAGAAGGAGGATTATAGCTCTACGTTCTGGGTACGCTTAGCCCAAGAGAGGATATTGATGGTTACGGCTAGGTTGTTCACGTCGTCATCCCAGCTGCCCGTAGCGACGGGGATGGTGGGAGAACCCAATTCACGTGCGCCCGTCACGGTGAGGTCATACCAGTTGTTGCGAACCATGCCATAACGGCCTAGCCACTGGTTCTCGCCCGTAACGCCACCTGCTGCATCGGGATAAGAGTCGGTTCCACTCTTGTCCGCCTCTGCCCAAGGCGTATCAGCGTCACCGAAGTGCTTGATGAGCACGCGATAGTATGCTACACCACTCTTGTATAGCTTTACGTTGGTGAGAGCCTTGTTGAATTCGCTCAACTGTGCGGTGATTGTCGTTTGCATTTCAGCTGCGTTATGACTCGGGTTCCAGGTCACGCCAGGATCGGTAAAGGTGATCGCTGTAGCGGTTACCGCACCAGCGGTTGTGCTGAGGGTAACTTCGAGGTCGTCACCATCAATAATAGTGCCAGAATACCAATCTGAGCAGTTATCCTGGATGTAGTTGATGCACTCGGTCTTCACCAATGCTTGGATAGCTGCCGCGTCATAGATAGTGGTATAGCTGCCGTTGATGGTATAGAAGTCTTGACCATCATGGAACTGCGCTTTCACGATGACAGCGGTAGTGCTCTGCTCTTTCTGGTTTTCGGTGTTGAAAGTGTTTTCCAAGCAGTACTGGGGATTGGCTGCGCCAAATGTGGTCTTCAAGTCAGCGTCGCTGATGGTGTTGAAGTTGCCGGCAGCGTAAGAATCGTAGTTTGGGTCAGTACACCAATAGGTGCGATAGAGACCGTCGGCCACGGGGTCATCCTCTATAAAGCGATACTCAGGAGCGGGAGTGCCCGTCTTGGTGCTCTTGTAAGCCCACCAAATGTCGGTTGCCTTCGCGTTGCGCATCAGGTAAGTGCTCTTGTTGGTGTTGTCAAGTGCCCAGCCCAAAATATCCATCGTGCCCAGCGCGGTAGAAGGAGAGGTCATGCTCTGACCCTCCGTCAAGGTCACCTTGGCGTGTACACGTTCTACGTAGATCGTAGCGGCGGGGTCAAGCAAAGCGTCTTGTGCGTTGCTCTTGATTTTGGTCTTGTCGAAGCTGGGATATTTCAAGAGGGTAACGCTTGCAGGTTGGCTTACGCCACCAGGAACTTGTGACAGGGGAGAGTTCACCATCATGAAGCCATTGGTTCTCAGCGTAGTCTCACTAGCGGGTGTCAGCGTCTTCGCTTCCAGGTCAGAAATCTTGCTTGTGCCTACGGTAAGACCCAGGTTCTGACTGTTGTCGTTGAGTACCACCAATGCGTAGAAGTTGGGACCGGTCATGTCCGTAGTACTAACGGCTATGGTCTTGGTAGTGGTAATTTGGCCGCTTACGTCTGTCCAAGGGTCACTCACGTCTAGCGTGTAGATGGCCTGGAGAGTGGCTGCCGCTTCAGTAGCACCACCAAAGATGAAGAGCTTGCCAAATTTTACGGCATACTCACCTTCCAAACCATCCTCGAAACCTCTGACGGAGGCACGAGAGCCACCCGTAGTGGAAGGCAAGTTGATGGCTACGCTCATGAAGCCCTCGCCCACTGTGGCACTGCCAGTGCCACCAGGATTGACATCATTTCCTACTTCGTCGGAGCAGCCCATCATGAGGCCGGCCGCCAACGCTAGCGCGAAAAAAGAAATCTTTTTCATGTCTTTGTTGTTTGTTTGTGAATAGTGTTAATAATATGTTTATCGGAAAATATTCCTTGTTGTTTCGCTTGCTGCTGTTTCGCACGGGCTGTCCCCGTGTTCTGTAGAGATGCGGCGTGCCACGTCTCCATCGACGAGCTAGCCTTTCCGCTGCTGTGTGTAGAGACGCGTTTTCGCGTCTTGGCCAGCTAGCTTGCGGCGGTAGCGCCCATCCCTAGCTTGCTTTTCCTAGCTTGCCGAGACGCGAGAACGCGTCTCTACGGGGTGGGGGTTGCTCCTTTTCGCTTGTCCTTCCTTGCTTGCTGAGACGCAAGAATGCGTCTCTACGGGTTGGGGCTTCTTTCTCTTTCTGTTTGCCCCTTGTTTGCTGAGACGCGGCACGCCACGTCTCTACAGGGATGGGGTGGCAGCTTGACTCCCAAAGCGTGGGACTGAGACTCCCAAGGCTTGGGAGTGTGACTCCCAGCGAGTGGGAGTCTTTTGGACAGGCTATTCCGCCAGCTTCAGGTTCTCGGCAGCTCCCTTCGCGCCAGCCTGGGCGGCTTGGGTGAGCAAGGACTTGGCTTGGGCGGTGTCGCCCTTTATCATGGCGAGCACACCCTTGGCGTGGATAGCCTCGGGAGAATTGCCCGCGCGCTCCAGGTATTCGGCCGCTCCCTGCAGGTCACCAGCCTCCATGCGGGCGCAAGCGGCGTTGAGGTTGGCCGTCTGGTCTTGCGGATAGAGCCTTACGGCGGTCTCCATCACGTCGTTGAACTCCTTGGAGCCAGGCTCGTAGGTCTGCGCCACCATGAACATCTCCTCCAAAGAGAGCTGCTGGGGCTTGGTTTTCAGCACCTCCTTGGCCTCCTCTACGGAGAAAGGCTTCACGGTGTAGCTCACCACGTAGTCGGAATGGCGCAGGGCGGGATAATAGGTGGAGAGCATGAAGCGGTAATCCGCGGGATACTTCGACTTGATGCGCTGCTCCTTCACGTCAGGGTCAAGACCGCCGTCGTCTATCAACTCCAGGATGGCCTGCTTGTTCTCCAGGTTGCTGGCCACCACTGCCTCGCGCAATCCCTCCCAGTCCTCGGGAGTGGAGGAAACGGTAAACTTGTCGCCGGGCAGCTGCACCAGGTTACTCACGTATTCCCGCAATGTCTTGGCGCGGTTTTCCGCTAGGTAGGCGTTGTGCTCGTAAGGCGATTCGGGAGAGGCATAGCCATGGATGTCGATGTTGGTGATGGTGGTGTTCTTGTCATTCTTCACCAAGTTGATGGTCTCTATGATTTTCTGCAGCTCCGTGGGGTTCTTGCGGTAGTTGGGATGCAGCTCCACGCGGTCCACGGGGAAGTCGATGAAGGCGCGACCCTGCTCGCTGCGCTGCTTTTGGGCCTCTGCCGCGGGGCGCAGGTAGGGCATGTTGGGCTGGCGCAGACGCTTGACGATGTGGGTGTTCTGCTCCTCTATCTCGTTGCAGCCGCAAAGATCCTCGGCGATGACCACGTCGCTGTTGCGCATCCAGTCCTGGTAGGGCACCACGGCGGTATAATGCACGGTCTGCTCGGTATTGTTCTTGCGGCGCACGGCCACCGCGTCGTCGGCGTAGTCCTTGTGGCCGCTGCGGCGATAGGAGATATCAGACTTGCGTCCGCTCACCAATATCTGTGGCATCAGCACCTGGTTGCTCCCGTTCTTGTCTTTCACCATGGGGGTGAACACCAGGCGGGCGTTGGAGCGCAAGTCCAGCTCGCTCATGTTGAGGTCGAGGTCTACCATCAGGTTGGAGTTGCTCTTCTCAACCTTCATGTTTTCCACCTTGATGGCGTCTGCCGCCAGTCTTGTGTCGGTGGTTTGCGCCTGCGAGGCCGTGGGGGCCAAGAGCAGCGCGGCTAAATATATGGGTAGTCTTTTCATGCTTGAAAATAAGGAAAAGGGTTCGTGATTAGAAGATGTAAAGCACGCTGATGGCGGCATTGTTGGGGCCGAAGTAGTTCTTGTGGGAAGAGGCCATCTTCTCACCGCAAGTGCCGCACTTGTATTTGTCGAACTTGAAGTAGTCGTAGCCCACGCCAATGGCGGCCTCCACGTTCCAGTGCTTGGAGAGCACCCATTGGTAGCCGGCCGTGATGCCTCCGCCCATAAACCATCCCTCGTAACGATGGTCTTTCAGCTCGGGCACCAGGCCAAAAGGCAGGTCGAGGCTGCTCACGTTGAACTCGCCTCCCTGTAAGTGGGCTCCAACGAACCAGCCATTGAAAGCCTCGCAAAACCAATAGCGGTATTCAGGCATCAACATCCAATGGCGCGCGCTGGTTTGGTCACCACCCGACTGCTTCCAAGGGTTCAACCCATAGGAAAGCTGCACGGTGCTCTTCTTACTCACGGCGGCCTCTACACCCAAGTTCGGGGTTGTAGTAGCCCAGTATAGCGCATTGGTCTTGACGGCCACGTTTTGCGCCTGGCAGGTGAAGACACCCGCCAACAGGATAAGTGTGGAAATGAGAATCCGTTTCATTTTAATATATGTATTACAGTCTATTGTTTTTCTTTCCTTTCTATTCCTTTCTTCCCGCGGGAGTCGCACTCAGCTCCCAAAAACTATCCTAATTGAGATGCGGAATTAACATTCATGCGTAATTCGAGTTCAAAAGTATGAAAAAGTCTTATTATTACCCCCCCGAAGTGTTAAAAATGCTTAACAAACATCATTCGTGAGGTATTTTTTGTTTATTTGCCCGTTTAATACATCTTAATATGAAAGTCAGAGATTGCAAAAGGAGTATATGGGTGTACGCTTTACAACTTGTTTGCGAGGGAGGTGAAATTGTTCTGAATTTCCCGTAAAACATGTGTCATGCTGTTTGGTGGCATTTCCCAGACTTTCCGTGGCGTTCATAAACGGTAGGTATATGCGCCAGAGACCCTCGAAGAGATCCCACCTTACCCCAGCGTCCTGAAACGCGCTGGGGTAAGGTGGGATCTCTTCGAGGGTCTATAAGGTTAACGTTACGCGAGCAAGCCGAGATTCGTCGGACTCACGTCAAGGTCAGATTGATGGGTTGAGCCCGCAAGGGCCGTCTCACGTCATTTGATGACGCGGAAATAATCCTCCTTGCGGGGCTTCACCGTGTGGGGATGAGACGAGGCGTAGCCCAACGAGAGCGCACCCACGCCCACCAGTCCTTCAGGAAGGCCCCAGTCGCGGAGCATCTGCTGTCCCTCGGGTGAGGCGAACATCACGTCCTCGCGGTTAATCCAGCAAGAGGCTAGCCCAATAGAGTGGGCGGCCAGCATCATGTTGCCCAACACCAGGGAAGCGTCCTTGACGTTGTTGCTCCAGTCTGCCGAGGCGAATACCAACACGATGGTAGGCGCGCCATAATAAGGGTCGGAGTCCGTGCCCATTACTACCGCGTTCATCTTGCGGAGCCGGTCGCAGACCTCGGGATTTTGCACTGCCACAATCCAAGGGTCTTGTTTGCCCATACCCGTGGCGGCCCATGTGCCGGCCTCGAGCACGGTGCGCAGTTCCTCGTCGGTGATTTGCTCGGGTTTGTAGCGGCGTATGCTTCTACGCTCGCGAATGGCTTTCAATACTTCGTTTTCCATATTGTCTTTGGTTTTATGGTTTTACATATGATTTCTTCGCGCTCGCCTTATATATATAATGTATATGCTTGGCGGCCTAGCCGACATATCGCCGCAGCGTGGCGACAATACGGCGAAGACCCTCCATCATCGTGGCGCGGGGGCAGCCGATGTTGACCCGGATGAAACCCTCGCCTGTCGCGGTGCCGAATTCAGTGCCCTCATTGACATAGACCTTCCCTAGACGGAGCAAATCCTGGAAGGCTTGGGCGGAGGAGACACCAAAGGCGGAGATGTCGAGCCACACGAAATAGGTGGCCTCCAGCTTCGTGACTTTCACCGCCGGCAGCTCCGCCTGGAAGTACTGGCGAAGAGCCTGGTAGTTGTCCCAAAGATACTGGCGCAGCTGGTCAAGCCACTCCTCTCCATGGTCATAGGCCGCCTGCAAGGCAAGGTAGCTGAAGACATTCACGTCGCAGACCTCATGGATATTGACGGCGCGGTTCACCTTGCGGCGCAGGAGGGTGTCGGCGCACACGATGTTGGCTATCTGCAGTCCCGCTATGTTGAAAGCCTTGGTGGGCGCGCAGCAAATGACGCTGTGGCGGGCGGCTTCCTCGCCAAGCGAGGCGAAAGGCACGTAGGAGTAGCCTGGCATGGTGAGTTCGCAATGTATCTCGTCGCTGATGACCGTCACTCCATGGCGCAGGCAGATGGCGAGCAAGCGGGACAGCTCCTCACGCGTCCAGGCACGCCCCACGGGGTTGTGTGGGTTGCAGAGCAAGAATACCGTGGTCTTCTCGTCAGCGCACTTGCGGTCGAAATCCTCGAAGTCTATCTCGTAGGTATCGCCCGCGGGGCGGAGCGGATTCTCCAGTATCTCACAACCGCAATTCCTGATGGAGGAGAAGAAACAATGATAGGCGGGCGTTTGCACCAGCACTTTCTCTCCTGGCAGCGTGAGCGCGCGGATGGCGCAGGAGACGGCTGGCACCACGCCGCTGGTATAGATAATCCAGGTGGGGTCTATCTTCCACTGGTGGCGGCGCTGAAACCAGCCGGTCACTGACTCGTAGTAGGCGGGCGGCACCATGGCATAGCCAAACACGCCATGGTCTACCCGCTGGCGCAAGGCTTCCGTAACGGCGGGCGGAGCGGGAAAATCCATGTCGCCCACCCACATGGGAATCACCTCGGGATCGCCGGCGGCATCCCACTTCATGGAGCCGCTGCCTCGGCGGTCTGTTATTTTGTCGAAATCATATCTCATAGGTCGCGTGGTCGTTACAAAAAGAGCACCCCACCATCGCGGTGACGTGCTCTCTAGTCGTTGAAAAATATTAAGGGGGTTTTGTTACAAGTTAGGATTGATCTTGCTCCAGTCCTCGACGGCTGGCATCGCGCCCATGGCGATCACTTGGTCACGCATGCCCTGCAAGTGCTTGTAGCTAGCGTCGAGAGCGGCAATCTCCTCAGCGGTGCCGTTGATAGGCTTGGTGTAAACACCATCGCTGGTGACGCGGGTTGGCATAGCCATCATCACGTGGTCATAGCGGGAAGTGTTGGCATAGGTGCCCACTGGATAGTAGAACTCCTCGCCGCCCATGGCAGCCTCTATCATCTTCACGGACAGATAGGCAGGGCTTTGGAAAGAGCTGCGACGGCGCAACTCGATAATCTTGGCACCACCCTGGGTAACGTCCTTCTGCATCTGCGCCCACTCTTCCTTGGAGAGGCCTTTGCCATTGACTTGGGCACCCTTCTCGATGATGTCGAGCAACTTCACGCCACAAACAGTGGTGGGAGAAGCGAATACGGCCATCTTCTCGCCGTGGCCGCCATAGGTGTAGGCGTTCTCCACGCAAGCCTGGCTTACGCCGAAGTGCTTAGCCAACGCGCTCTGCAGACGGGTGGAATCCAAAGCGGCAAGCGTAGCCACCTGGTTGGGTTTCAAGCCACTGTGAACCAAGGTAACCAAACCCGTGATGTCAGCGGGGTTGAAGATTACGACCACGAACTTGGCGTCGGGGCAATATTTCTTGATATTCTCGCCCAGCTCCTCAGCGGCCTTGGAGTTGCCGGCCAGCAAGTCCTCGCGAGTCATGCCCTCCTTGCGGGGAGCACCACCAGAGGAGATGATATACTTGGCACCGGTGAAAGCCTCGGCGGGATCGGTGGTGGAAACGATATTAGCGTCGTTGAAACCACTTTGGCGCATCTCTTCGGCTACACCCTCCGCGGAGAACACGTCGTAGAGGCAGATGTTGGGAGTCAACTTCAGCATCAAGGCTGTCTGAACCATGTTGGAACCAATCATGCCTGCGGCTCCAACGATAACCAGTTTGTCATTCGTTAAAAATTCCATAACTACAAGTATTTAATGTATTAGAATCCTGTGATAATCCGTTTCGGAGCGGACATGCCCGCTCCGCTTTCACTTTGCGAGGCAAAGTTACGAAAAAGTTGGGAAACGGGCGCATTTATTTTGTTTTTAATTTGTGATTTATTCTTAAAATGATTATCTTTGTCAACTCTAACTAGCAAATCTATATGGAAAACGAGATACAGAAACGGTTGACCCAGCTGAGGGAGCTCTTGCGCAGAGAACGCTTGAGCGCCTACATCTTCCCCAGCACAGACCCCCATCACAGTGAATACGTGGCCGATCACTGGAAGGGGAGGGAATGGATATCCGGCTTTGACGGGTCGGCGGGCATTGCCGTGGTGACGCTGGACAAGGCCGCTTTGTGGACTGACTCCCGTTACTTCCTGGCCGCGGAAGCCCAGTTGGCGGGAACGGAATATGAGCTGATGAAAGAAAAAGTGGCGGGCACGCCCTCTATAGCCGAATGGCTGGGCGAGGTGTTGCGTGACGCGCCCTGGCCGGAGATAGGTGTAGACGGCATGGTGAACGGCTACGGCATGGTGGAAGACCTGAAACGGGAAATGCGCCAGCGGGGTGGAATCACGGTGCGTACCAATTGGGAACCCCTTTCCATCATTTGGAGAGACCGTCCCCCCTTGCCTGACACCCCGGTGGAAATACATCCCATGGAATATGCCGGCGAGACCATCGCCAGCAAGATGGCCCGTGCGCGGATGGCGTTGAGGGATTCACACGCTGACGGCATGCTGGTGAGCGCGCTCGACGATATCGCCTGGTTGCTGAACCTGAGAGGCTCCGACGTGCATTGTAATCCCGTGTTCGTCAGTTACCTGCTCATCTCCACTTCCTCTGCCACGCTTTACATAGACCGCCGGAAATTGACCCCTGCCGTGAAGTCATATCTGGAAGAGAACGGAATCACGACCGATGACTACGCCAATGTGGCGAAAGGCGTGGAGAAGTATTTCGAATACAACATCCTGCTAGACGAGCAGGACACCAACTATACGCTGGCCGAGGCGTTGAGGAAGCACCGTGTGGTGAGGGCAGCCTCGCCCGTGCCCGAGATGAAAGCCCATAAGAACGAGGCCGAGATGGCGGGCTATCGCCGCGCGATGACCCGAGACGGCGTGGCGATGGTGAAATTTCTCAGGTGGTTGAGGCCTGCCGTGGAGGCCGGCGGGCAGACGGAGATGTCCGTGAGCGAGCGGCTGGAGGCCCTCCGGGCAGAGCACCCCTTGTATAGAGGCATCTCTTTTGACACCATCGCGGGCTACATGGAGCATGGCGCCATCGTGCATTACGAGGCTACGCCCGCCACAGACAAGCCCCTGAAAGCCGAAGGTCTCTTGCTGTTGGATTCTGGCGCGCATTACCAGGACGGCACTACGGATATCACCCGTACCATCGCGCTGGGTCCCGTGACAGAAGAGATGAAATACATATACACCTTAGTATTAAAAGGACATTTGCAGTTGGAGTGGGCTGTTTTTCCCGATGGAACCACGGGAACGCAATTGGATGTGCTGGCTCGCAAGGACATGTGGCGGGAAGGGTATAACTACCTGCACGGCACGGGACATGGCGTGGGCAGTTACTTGAACGTGCACGAGGGACCCCATCAAATCAGGATGGAATGGAAACCTACCCCGTTGAGAGCCAACATGACCGTGACCGATGAGCCGGGTATTTACCTGGCGGGAAAATTCGGGGTCAGGATAGAAAACACCTTGGCCATCGTCGCTCACAGGAAAGGGGCCATGGGCGATTTCCTGCGCATGGAGCCTCTTACGCTTTGCCCCATAGACACTGCGCCTATAGAGGTCGGCATGCTCACCGACGAGGAACTGGGGTGGCTCAACCGATATCACCAAATGGTATGGGAAAACCTCTCGCCCCATCTCAATGAGGAGGAAAGCGCGTGGTTGCGGGAAGCCACAAAACCCCTAGGGCGGTGAAAATATCGAAAAAATATAGGTAAAAGTTTGCGCGGTTGGTAAAATAAATGTAATTTTGCACCCGCTAATAATGGCAACAACCAAGAAAATAAGTTTAACACATAAAATAAAAGACAAAGAAACATGATTATCGTACCAGTGAAAGATGGTGAGAACATCGAGAGAGCTCTCAAGAAGTTTAAGAGAAAATTCGAGAAAACAGGTGTCGTGAAGGAGCTTCGTGCCCGTCAGCAATACAATAAGCCATCTGTTTTGAAGAGGCTCAAGATGGAACACGCCATCTACGTACAGAAGATGCGTGCCGCTGAGGAATAAAAAAGTCGCCGAAAAATTTGGCGGTTTGGGATTTTATTCGTAAATTCGTTGCCAAAACCAAATGCGGTGGACGCGACGAAGTTTATGATTGAAAAATTCCTGGACTACTTGCGGGACGAGCTCAATCGCTCGGGAAGAACGGTTGAGTCGTATGAAGAGGACTTGCGGTCCTTTGAGCGATTTTTCAAGAACATAGATAGCCAGCTCTCTTGGCAGTCCGTGGACGCCGATATCATCCGCCGATGGATGGAGAGCATGATGGATAAAGGAAACAATGCGGCCTCAGTCAATAGAAGGCTGAGCGCATTGCGTTCCTTTTTTCGTTTTGCCTTGTCCCGAAAGCTGGTGGAATCAGATCCCGCCCATCTCATTAAGGGACCCAAGAAGGGAAAGCGCCTGCCCCAATTCGTGAGAGAAAACGAAATGGACGCATTGCTGGATAAGCAGACTTGGGGGAAAGACTTTGCGTGCGTGCGCGCGCGTATTATAATAATGGTGTTCTACGAGACGGGCATACGTGTCTCTGAGCTTTGCGGACTTAACGACCAAGACGTAAGCCTCGTTAACCAAGAGCTAAAAGTGACGGGAAAACGCGATAAGCAACGCGTGATTCCTTTTGGTGAAGAACTGGCGGATGGACTGAAGGAATACATCCGCTTGAGAGAAGCGACGGTGGAAAGGCAATGTGATGCTCTTTTCGTCACGGAAAAAGGCGCGCGCATAACTCTCCACCAGGTTTACAAGATAGTGCGAGAGCAGCTGCAGAGGGTGTGCAACCTCAAGAAGCGCTCTCCACATGTGTTGCGCCACACTTTTGCCACTGCCATGCTCAACCACAACGCCAACCTGGAAAGCGTGAAAAAGTTGCTCGGTCACGCGAGACTCTCCACCACGGAGATCTATACGCATACCACTTTTGAGCAGCTGAAAAAAGTATATGAGAATGCCCATCCTAGGGCTTAACCCTTAAAAATGGAGGTAACTATGGAAATCAAGATTCAGTCGATCCATTTCGACGCTACCGAGAAGTTGGAGGCCTTTATCGAGAAGAAAGTCTCTAAACTGAAAAAGACATTTGAAGATATCCAAAACGTGGAGGTGCAGCTGAAAGTGACCAAGCCAGCCACCGCACTGAACAAGGAAGTAAGCCTGTCGGTGGCCGTTCCAGGTACTACGCTCTTCATAGAGAAGACGTGTGACACCTTTGAGGAAAGCGTGGATCTTGCCGTAGACTCCATGAAGGTGCAGCTCACGAAATACAAGGAAAAATTGCGTGAGAGATAAAAAAAACTCCGAAAAATTTTGGAGAATAAAAAATTAGTCGTATCTTTGCAGCCGTTTTACATCACGTCCTACTTCAGGTCGCTAAGCGGCTGCAAGGATTTGCCTCTTTAGCTCAGTTGGCCAGAGCACGTGATTTGTAATCTCGGGGTCGTTGG
>OLZA01000459.1_pt1 | contig 23818 bp, 18 predicted proteins | sample 1673431 | NCBI WGS metagenome assembly OLZA01 (sample SAMEA103958111, study PRJEB25191) | human gut metagenome | biome: human-associated habitat [ENVO:00009003]; feature: intestine environment [ENVO:2100002]; material: feces | place: Germany | collected 2013/2015 | reverse complement strand
CTACACGACGCTCTTCCGATCTCAAGTTTTGCAGATTTTCCGGGGTCAGGTCCAGCTTGACAAGGTAATCGACCACCCCGGCCCCCATGGCCTGTTTGATGTAATCGAATTCCTCAAAGCTAGTCAGCATAATAAAAGCGGGCAGCGGCCCCCGTTCCCGGCAGGTGCGGGCCAGGGTCAGGCCGTCCATTACCGGCATTTTTACGTCTGCAATGACGATATCCGGCTTTTCCCGCTCGATGAGTTCCAGCGCCAGTTTGCCGTTGCGGGCAGTGCCGCAGACAGTATAGCCCAGCTTTTCCCATTCCAGCATTCCCTGCAGGCCAATGAGCACCAGCGGCTCATCATCCACAAGTAAGATCCGCAGCATGATCGTTTCCTTTCTTCTGATAGGGCAGTCGGATGGTCACCTCAGTCCCGATGCCCTCCTCGCTTTCAATGGTCAGGCCGTAAGCTTCGCCAAACGAATATTGGATGCGGCGGTTCACGTTCCACAATCCAACATGGCGGAACTTTTCGGCCTTTTCTTTTTCTCCGGTGGGCGCGTCCAGCAGATGCGCCACCTGCTCCGGAGGCATCCCGATGCCGTCGTCGGTCAGCCGCAGCAGCACATCCCCCGTGGCCGGATCGATGGAAATATCCAGCAGAACGCTGCCGTGGCCGCCCTTGGGCTCCAGACCGTGGAAAATGGCGTTCTCCACCAGAGGCTGCAGCGTAAAGCGGGGAATCAGGCAGTCCCGGCAAAGCCGCTCGTCCTCGATCCGGGAAACCTCGATCTCTAAGTCACCGCCGTAACGGTACTGTTGGATGGTAAAGTAATCGTTGAGCAGAGCCAGCTCCTCCTGCAGGGGCACCAGCTTCTGCGTTTCCTTGGAGATGCTTTTGGTCAGCCGGGCAAAGGCGGTGACCATTTCAGCGATGCCGGGCGCATGCTGGATGGTGGCCATCCAGCGGATACTGTTCAGGGTATTGTAGATAAAGTGGGGGTTGACCTCGCTTTGGAGCATCCGGTATTCCAGCTCCTGTTTTTTGCGCTCGTCCTCCACCCGGCGGTTCATCAGGCCGTCCACATCGGCAGCCAGCTTGTTGATGCCTCGGCCAATGTCGCCCAGCTCATTGGGCCACTCTACGGCAGGGTCGGCAGTAAAGTCGCCGCCGCCCACAGCTTCGATCCGCTTCTGCAGGGCCTCCACCGGGCGGGTAATGGCCCATTCCAGCCAATGCTGCATCAAAAAGCTCAGTCCCCACACGATGGCAAGCCCCAGTCCCAGCAGCCACAGATAGACACGGCGCTGCTGTAAAAAGGTGCTTTCGGGCATCACCTGGATCAGCGCTGCACCCCGGCCCTCCAGAACGACCTTGATTGCAAAATAACTGCTGCCGCCCTTCCGGAAGCGCCCCTGCCATGCGGACTGCTTCCAGGTGCGGTTCTCCACCGTGGAGCGCAGTGTGTAGGAAACATCAGAAAAGGCAGTTTCCACCTGTGTCAGGCGGCCATCCTCGATCTGCCAGAGCTGATTGCCCATCTCCCAATAGAGTGCGCTGCCCTCGCTCATGGTATAGCCCGCTGCCGGGTCGGTGATGACCGATGGATCCAACGCAAGGTAGGCCGTGCCGCGGTGCATCGTTCCATGGCCGGAGCGGATGGGCCTGCTGATGGCAAGGCAGGCCGGGTGAGAGATCATCAGCGGGTCGGTGGTGAACTGCATCCCGTAACCCTGTTGCAAAAACAGGGTTACGCTGCTCCGGTTCAGGGCCGAAGAGCTGTTCAGCGGGCCGAACTGCAGGTGCCGGTCGTTTTCGTTGCTCATAAAGAACCGGATGACCTTGGGGTACAGCGGGCTGGAATAGTACTTTTCCTGCGCCGCCTTGTAGGCTGCAATGGTCTGGGTGCCGTTGACCTCTTCCTGTGAAAGATAGCGGCGCACGGTGTCGTTGATGGAGGCCCAGTTCAAAAGAGCATCCGCATCGTTCAGGCTTGTCTCGATGCTGGTGGTCACCAGCCGCAGGTTGAACTCTGCCGCCTGCAGGGTGTTTGTACGGACATATTGGTTGGAAAGAAAAAACAGCGCCGCACAGACGGCAAGGGAGGTCAGCGCTGTAAAGATGCGCGTGCTCCACACGATCTGCCGCCGCAGTGAAAAGCGGTGCCCGGGGCGATCCATACGCATTCTCCTTTCCCTTTCATTGGACGGCTTCCAATTTATACAGTACTGATTTTTGCGGCCTTTGTCAACGGCTTTTTGCATGATTTTTGTTTACATTGTACTGTTTTTATTTGTTACACATTTGTAATCTGTGCAAGAAATCAAGAAAGTGCAGATTTCAGAATAAGAAAGTGCATCTTTTTGAGAAAGGCCTGCAAAAAATACAGCCCTGCCCGGAATAATTCCATTCCGGTTGGGGCTGTTTTGCGGTATTCTAGTATCAACAAAAGCGAGCGGCTCTCCGGCACGAGGAGGCCGCTGCACAAAAAACGCACTGCCCTGAAGGAGGACAAACTTATGAAAAAGATCTCTCGTCGTTCGTTCCTTGCCGCTGCCACTGCCTGCGGCGCTGCTGCTGCCCTGACCGCCTGCGGCGGCTCTTCCGCAAGCTCCACCGCTGCTTCCTCCGCTGCCGGTTCCACCGCTGCATCCGCAGCCGCAGGCCCTGTTACCCTGCAGTGGTCGGTGTGGGATAAGGAGTCCACCCCCTACTGGCAGGCCATGGCCGACGGCTACATGGCAAGCCACAAGGATGTTACCATTGAAATGGTGGATCTGGGCTCCAGCGATTACATGACCGTTCTGGCCACCCAGCTGGCCGGCAGCGCTGATCTGGATATTGTGACCATCAAGGATATCCCCGGCTACGCAAACCTGATCAATCTGGACTACCTCAAGCCCCTGAATGAGGTGCTGACCCGCGACACCGGCGATTTCAACGGCACCATCGAGCAGCTGACCACCGATGACGGCAACTTCTACGCCGTGCCCTTCCGCAGCGACTTCTGGGTGCTGTACTACAATAAGGACCTGTTCGACGCTGCCGGTGTGGAGTACCCCTCCAACGACCTGACCCTGGAGGATTACGATGCTCTGGCCCGTAAGATGACCAGCGGCTCCGGCGACACCAAGGTCTATGGCTGCCACTACCACACCTGGCGCTCCGCCGCTTCGCTGTTCTCCATTCTGGACGGCAAGAACACCATCATCGATGGCACCTACGACTTCATGAAACCCACCTACGAGATGGTCATTGCCCAGCAGAAGGATGGCATCTGCATGGACTACGGCTACCTCAAGACCTCTTCTCTGCACTACTCCGCAGCCTTTGAGAACCAGCAGTGCGCAATGGTCAACATGGGCAGCTGGTTTATCTCCACGCTGGAAGCCTACATGAAGGATGCCGAGACCAAGTTCAACTGGGGCATCGTCAAGTATCCGCACCCCGCCGGTGCAGAGGCTGGTTCTACGCTGGGCACTGTGACCAGTCTGGCCATCAATACTGATTCTCCCAAGGCAGACGCTGCTGCCGACTTCATCAACTGGTGTGTCTCCGAGGAGGGCGCACAGGCCATTGCCAAGACCGGCACCTTCCCGGCCTGCGGCTCTGATGCCACCGCCGAGATCATCAAGTCCACCGAGGGCTTCCCCGAGGACAGCAATTCTGTGGATGCACTGACCACCAGCAACGTCTATCTGGAGATGCCCTACACCCAGTACGCATCGGATATTGAGACCATCCTCAATGCCGAGCACGATGCCATTATGACCATGAGCGAGACCGTGGACGAGGGCATCCAGAACATGAACGATCAGGTCCCTGCCGTTCTGGGCTGATCGTCTCCCGCTGCTTTCTCATCATCTCCTTCTTCATCATAAAACACCGGAGGGCGGGCGATTGCCCGCCCTCCCGCCTTGTTAACGGAAAGGAGGCTCTTTTATGGCGAGTGCTGCTGTCCAGAATAAAACTCCCCGTAAAGTGCTAAAAAAATCGACCCGCGATTCACTGATCGCGTATTCCTTTATTGCACCAAACTTCATTGGATTCTGCGTGTTTACGCTGGTGCCCATGGTGTTTGCCATTGCGCTGGCCTTCTGCGCATGGGACGGCCGCCACGCCATCGAATTTATCGGCCTGAAGAACTTTGTAAAGCTCTTCACCACCGATAAAATTTTTCAGGCGGCGCTGAAAAACACTATCGTCTATGTCATCGGTACTGTGCCGCTGACGCTGGCCTGCTCGCTGGCCATGGCTGTGCTGCTGAACCAGAATGTGAAGCTGCGAAACTTCTTCCGCACCGTGGCATTCTTCCCCTATGTTGCCTCGCTGGTGGCGGTGGCGGCGGTGTGGAACATGATCTTCAACCCCTCCATGGGCCCCATCAATATGATCCTGAACCAGTTCTTCGGCGTGGCGGTGGAAAACCTGCCCCGCTGGGCCGCCGGTAAGGACACCGCCATGCTGACGGTCATCCTGTTCAGCGTGTGGAAGAACATGGGCTACTATATGGTCATTTATCTGGCCGGCTTGCAGGGCTGCAACCCGGACCTGAACGAGGCCGCCGAGCTGGACGGTGCCAACCGCTGGCAGCAGTTCTGGCACATCACCCTGCCGCAGCTGCGCCCCACCACCTTTTTTGTGGTCATCATGCTCACCATCTCCGGCTTCAAGGTTTACGATCAGATGTACATGATCACCCAGGGCGGCCCCGGCACAGCCACCATGACGCTGGTGTATTACATCTACAATGTGGCCTTCGTCAATACTCCGAAATACGGCTACGCAAGTGCCATTGCCATGGTGCTGTTCGTACTGGTGCTGATCGTTACCATCATCCAGTTCCGCGGCTCCAAGGGCGAGAACTGAGAAAGGAGGAAGAAACCATGTCTGCTGCTGTACTCAAAGATCACGCTTCCCAGAAGCGCCGCAATTTCATCTCCAAGTTCCTGATCTATTTCTTCCTCATCGTCATCACAGCCTGTATGCTGCTGCCCTTTTTGTGGATGCTGTCCTCCTCCTTTAAGCTGAATAAGGATGTGTTCGGCTTCCCCATCCAGTGGATCCCCAAAAATCCCCGCTGGCAGAACTATGTGGACATCTGGACCCAGATCCCGCTGCTGACCTTCGTGAAGAACACGGTCAAAATCACCCTTGTCGTTACCCTACTCCAGCTGTTCACTTCGTCCTTTGCAGCTTACGCTTTTGCCAAGATGCAGTTCAAGGGCAAGAATGTGCTGTTCCTGGGTTACATCGCCACCATTGCAGTGCCCTGGCAGGCCTACATGGTGCCCCAGTTCATGATGATGAGTTCCTGGCATCTGAACAACACCCATCTGGCCATTATGTGCCTGCCTGCCCTGTCTACCCTGACCATCTTCACCTTCGTGAACACCTGGAACGACTTCCTTGGCCCCCTGATCTACCTGACCAAGACCGAGCTCAAGACCATCCAGATCGGCCTGCGTATGTTCATTACCCAGTATTCCGCAGAATACGGCCTGATCATGGCGGCCTCTGTGGTGGCACTGATCCCTGTGCTGATCGTGTTCCTCTCCCTGCAGAAATATTTTGTGCAGGGTGTTGCATCCACCGGTATCAAGGGCTAAAATAACACCCGTAAGCGGGGTGCGGGCAGTCCCCGCGCCCCGCATTTTTTGGTAAGAATAGAGGGTAAGCGTTATGTTATATCCGGAACAGAATGAAGCACGCCTGAAACTGAGCCTGAACGGCACATGGGAGTTTGCGCTGGGCAGCTGCGATGAAACCCAGTTCGACCCCGCAAAGCCCCTGCCCGGCTCACAGCCCATCGCCGTTCCTGCCAGCTACAACGATCAGAACGACCAGACCACCGCCCTGCGCCGCCACTACGGCTGGGCATGGTATCAGCGCAAAGTCACCCTGCCCGCCTTCTGTGCAGGGCAGCGGGTGGTGCTGCGGTTTGGCTCTGTGACCCACACCGCAAAGGTCTGGCTGAACGGTCAACTCATTGCGCAGCACAAGGGCGGCTTTACCCCCTTTGAAGCCGATGTCACCGCGCTGCTGCAACCCGGCGAAACGGCTCTGCTCACCGTGGCCTGTGACAACCGGGTGAACCACAGCACCCTGCCGGTGGGCAACGAGGACGGCCAGCTGGCCTTCTTTGGCTCGGACAATGCGGGCATCCCCAGCGTAGAAGCTGCAAAGCGCATTGCCGCACCCCAGAACCGCCCCAACTTTGATTTCTTCAACTATGCGGGCATCCACCGCCCGGTGTGGCTCTATACCACCCCCAAAGAGTACATCGAGGATGTGACCGTAGTGTCTGCCGTGGACGGAACGGTGCAGTACGCGGTCAAAACCACCGGCAGTGCGCCTGTCCATGTCACGGTGCTGGACGCGGACGGCAACGCCGTGGCACGGGCAGAGGGCGCAGAAGGCATCCTGACCATACCGGAAGTGCATCTCTGGGAGCCGAAGCCCGGCGTGCCCTATCTTTATACCCTGCACATCACCTGCGGGGCGGATGTCTATGACCAGACCTTTGGTGTGCGCAGCGTCGAGGTGAGGGGCACGCAGGTCCTGCTGAACGGCAAGCCCCTTTACTTCAAGGGTTTCTGCAAGCATGAGGACTTTACCGCCCATGGCCGCGGCTTTGACCCGGTGCTGAATGTAAAAGATGTAAGCCTCATCCACTGGGCAAACGCCAATGCCGTGCGCACCAGCCACTACCCCTATGCCGAGGAATTCTACGACCTGTGCGACCGGGAGGGCATTCTGGTCATGGACGAGACCCCGGCGGTGGGCATCGGCGGCGGGGCAGCGGTGAACCCCTACAAGGAATACCCCCTTGCGGAACATCACCGGCAGGTGCTTGCCGAGATGATCCATCGGGACAAAAACCACCCCTGCGTGGTGCTGTGGAGTCTGGGCAACGAGCCGGATCTGGAGCACTTCCCGCAGGATGCCTACGACTACTGGCATCCGCTATATGAGCTGGCGCATCAGCTGGACCCGCAGGACCGCCCCGTCACCCTGGTCTGCTGCCAGAACGACTACACCAGGGACATCACTACCCGCACGATGGATATCGTCTGCATCAACCGTTATTACGGCTGGTACAACCTGTCCGGCGATCTGGATGCCGCCTGCTATGGCCTGAATCAGGAGCTGGATTTCTGGGCAGACCAGCACAAGCCTGTGATGATGAGCGAATACGGCGCAGACACCCTTGCCGGTCTGCACACTGCCGGAGCGGAGATGTTCAGCGAGGAGTTTCAGGTGGAGTTCTACCGCCGTCTCGATGCGGAGTTTGACAAGCGCCCGTGGTTCGTGGGAGAATTTGTCTGGAACTTTGCAGACTACGACACTGTGCAGGGCCCCATGCGTGTGGACGGCAACAAAAAGGGTCTGTTCACCCGGGACCGCCGCCCCAAGCTGGGGGCGCACTTCCTGAGAGAACGCTGGAAGGACATTCCAACGTTTTACTTCAAATAAACCTCTCAGTCTGCTTCGCAGACAGCTCCCCTAATAGGGGAGCCCTTGGCAAAGAGGAAAAAGAATCTTCTTGAGATAAGGAGCTGCTTATGAAGACCTATCCGAATCACCCAATGACCGACACCGAAGCAAAGCAGGCACTGGCCGATGCCTGCAGACAGGTGGAAACCAATCTGCCCCTGTACACCTGGCAGTGCCAGAATCATTCCAGTGTAAACGGCATCTACCCCGGCTGTGCCAATAACCAGTGGACCTGCGGCTTCTGGCCGGGGGAGATCTGGCTGGCCTACGAGGCCACCGGGGACGAAAAATTCAAGACCGCCGCCCTCATTCAGGTGGACAGCTTTGCCGACCGCATTGCCCGCAAGGTGGAGGTGGACCACCACGACATGGGCTTTCTGTACAGCCCCACCTGCGTGGCAGCGTGGAAACTGGTGGGCAGCGAAAAGGGCAAAAATGCCGCTATCGCCGCCGCCGATCAGCTGTTGACCCGCTACCAGCCCAGCGGAAAATTTTTACAGGCATGGGGCACCATGAATGATCCGGACAACTACCGCTATATCATCGACTGTATGCTGAACGTGCCGCTGCTCTACTGGGCAGCACAGGTGACCGGCAGCGACCACTACCGTGAGATCGCCGCCGCCCACACCGCTACCACACTGGCAAACTCCTTCCGGCCGGACGGCAGCACCTACCACACCTTTTTTATGAACCCGGACGGCACCCCCAAGGGCGGCCGCACCTGTCAGGGCTACAAGGACGACAGCTTCTGGGCACGGGGTCAGGCATGGGGCGTGTACGGCAGCGCCATCGGCTACACCTACACCCACGATGAAAAGTTCCTCGATGTGTTCCGCAGGGCGCTGGACTTTTATCTTTCCCGCCTGCCGGAGGATCTGATCCCCTGCTGGGACATGATCTTCGCCCCGGAAAGCGGCGAGCCGCGGGATTCTTCCTCTGCCGCCATCGTGGCCTGCGGCCTGCTGGAAGCCGCCAAGTATGTGGAAGAGGAAGAAGCTGCCCAGTGGCGCACCCTTGCCCGGCAGATGCTGGCTAGTCTGACCGCAAACTACGCAGTCAAGCCCGGCACCCTCGGCTCCGGCCAGCTGCTGCACGGCACTTACAGCAAAAAAAGCCCCTACAACACCTGCACCCCGGAGGGCGTGGATGAATGCACGAGCTGGGGCGATTATTTCTACATGGAGGCGCTGACCCGCCTGACCAAAGACTGGGAGATGTACTGGTAATGAACTTACAGACCAAAGCGGATTTTACCGTGCTGATGCACAAATTTCTCGCCCCCCTCAAGCATTATTATTCCGCAGGCTGCGCCCGGCTGCATCTGGGCGAGACGGGTGTCACTTACGACCAGAACGCCATCGAGCTGGAAGCCTTCAGCCGCCCGCTCTGGGCGCTGGTGCCTTTCTGGGTGGGCGGCGGCTCTGACCCGGAATTTGAGAAAATTTACCGCAAGGGTCTTGCCGCTGGTACTGACCCGGAAAACCCCGAATACTGGGGCACCACCGGGGAGTACGACCAGTGCTATGTGGAGATGGCCGCCATTGCCTGCGGCATCCTGACCGTCCCGGAAAAGCTGTGGACACCGCTCTCGGATGTGGAAAAGCAGCACCTTGCCGTATGGCTGGGGCAGATCAACGCCCACACCATCCCGGACTGCAACTGGCAGTTCTTCCGCATTCTGGTAAACCTTGCCCTGAAAAGCGTAGGCCTGCCCTACAGCCCGGAGCTGCTGGAGGACGGCCTTTGCAAGATCGACAGCTATTACAGCGGTGACGGTTGGTCTACCGATGGTGCCTCGGTGCAGAAGGATTACTACATCCCCTGGGCCATCCAGTATTACGGCCTGCTGTACTCCAAGTTTGCCGCCGACACCGACCCGCAGCGCGCTGCCCTTTACCGCCAGCGTGCCCAGCTGTTCGCCCAGCAGTTCGTCTACTGGTTCGATGCCAACGGCGCAGCGCTGCCCTTTGGCCGCAGCCTGACCTACCGCTTTGCCCAGAACAGCTTCTGGGCCGCCTGCATCTGGGCGGGGCTGGAGCCGTTGCCCCTGCCGGTGATGAAAGGCCTCATCGTCCGCAACTTCAACTGGTGGCTCGGGCAGAAAATGTTCGACCGGGATGGTATCCTGACCATCGGCTACTGCTATCCGCAGATGTACATGGCCGAGCGGTACAACGCCCCGGGCAGCCCCTACTGGGGTATGAAGAGCTTTTTGCTGCTTGCTTTGCCGGACGACCATCCCTTCTGGACTGCCGAGGCCGCACCGATGCCCGCACTGGATTCGCTCAAACCCATGCCCTACGCCAACATGCTGGTGCAGCGCCGGGCGGGCCGGGTGACGGCCTACGCCGCCGGTGTCAACGAGGGGCATGGCCACGGACAGTTCCCGGAAAAGTATGCAAAGTTTGCCTACGATACCCGGTTTGGCTTCTGCGCCTCTCGCAGCCGGGAGGTGCTCCATCAGGCCGCGCCGGACAGTATGCTGGCCTTTGTCATGGACGACAACGTGTTCGTGCGTAAGGTAAGCAAAACGTGGAAAATCGAAGCAGGGACTGTGACCGCGCAGTGGTCGCCTTTCCCCGGCATCGAAGTGACCACCACCATCACCCCCACGGCCACCGGCCACCGCCGTCACCATGAGATCGACAGCAGCTTCGACTGCGATGCCTATGACTGCGGCTTTGCCGTGCCGAATTTTGCACCAGGCTACGCCGAAGATGTGGAAAACAACACCGCCGAAGCCTGCTGCGACACTCTGCACTGTGCGGTACAGGGCAAGGGGGAGCCGGTCGTCATCGGCTGTGACCCCAACACCAGCCTGTACTTCACCAACGTCCATCTGCCTGCCGTGAAGTACCACATCCCCAAGGGGCACACAGAACTGGACACCGAGGTCTTTGACGAAGCGGACTGATGCCGTTTCTCTCCAGAAAAACAGTCGTTTTTGTGCGGCTGTTTTTCTTATATCCTGTGCTATAATGAGAGCAGAAAATGCTGCGAGGTGACATTTATGCCTTTGAATCATCCCATTACCCCGGCGCTTCTGGCCGACCCGGAAATTTTCCAGCAGAACCGTCTGCCTTTCCACGCTCATTTTGCAGACCAGACCAGCCCGGAAATGCCCTTGACCATCAGCTTGGACGGCGAGTGGAGCTTCCACTATGCGGAAAACCTCACCGCGCCCTTTACGGACTGGGACACCCTGACCGTGCCGGGCTTTATCCAGATGCAGAGCCTGCAAAAGCCCGGCCGGCCTTACGGCACGCCCCATTACGTCAATACCCAGTACCCGTGGGACGGCCACGAAAAGCTGCACCCCGGCGAGATTCCGCAGGATTATAACCCCATCGGGGAGTATCAGCGCAGCTTTACCCTGCCGGAAAACTGGGCAAGCTGCTACCTGCGCCTGAACGGTGCCGACAGCGCCGCCGCCGTCTGGTGCAACGGCGTTTACATCGGCTACACCGAGGATACCTTTACCCCCGCTGAATTTGATATGACCGCCGCCGTCCACCCCGGCGAAAATACCCTGACCGTGCAGGTGTACCGCTTCTCCTCCGGCAGTTGGCTGGAAGATCAGGATTTCTGGCGCATGAGCGGCTTATTCCGCTCGGTGGAGCTGTTTACGAAGCCTGAACTGCATCTGGAAGATGCCTTTGTGAAGCAGGAGTTTGCCCCGGACTTTTCCAGCGCTACTGTCACCTTTGATTGCAGGGTCAGCGGCGCAGGCACCATCTCCGTGGTATTCAACGGGCAGGAGCAGTCCGCCGAGGTGGGCGAGCCTGCGGAGTACGACAGCGGCGTGGTGTTCGGCAAGGGCGAGTCCGACCCGGACGTGGAAGAGGACGTGCAGGATGTCTCCTTCACCTTTACGGTGGAGCATCCCGCTCTGTGGAGCGCCGAGCAGCCGAACCTGTACGAGGCAGAAATTGCCCTGCTGTGCGAGGGTGATTTGGCAGAGCGCACCAGCCTGAAAGTCGGTCTGCGCAAATTTGAACTGAAGGATCGTCAGATGCTTTTGAACGGCCAGCGCATCGTGTTCAAGGGCGTGAACCGCCATGAGTGGAGCTGCCGCACCGGTCGCACCGTCAGCCGGGAAGAGATGCTGTGGGATGTAAAGAACCTGAAAGCCCACAACGTGAACGCTGTGCGCACCAGCCACTACCCGGACGACCCGTATTTTCTGCAGCTCTGCGATGAATACGGCCTGTATGTCATCGGGGAGATGAATCTGGAGACCCACGGCACATGGCAGAAGCTGGGTGCGGACGGCTCGGATGAATGGACGCTGCCCGGTGCACGCCCGGAGTGGCGGGAGAATGTGCTGGCCCGTGCCGAAGCCATGCTGGAGCGGGACAAAAACCACCCTGCAATCCTCGTCTGGTCTTGCGGCAACGAGAGCCACGGCGGCAAGACCCTGTGGGAGATGAGCGAATACTTCCGCCGCACTGACCCCAGCCGCCTTGTGCACTACGAGGGCATTTTCTGGGACCGGGAATACCCCGCTACCTCTGATATGGAAAGCCAGATGTACACCCCGGTGGCAGACATTAAAAAGTTTCTGGCAGAGCACCCGGAAAAGCCTTTCATCATGTGCGAGTACAGCCACGCTATGGGCAACAGCTGCGGCGGCATCACCGACTACACCGAGTATGCCTACGAAGAGCCGCTGTATCAGGGCGGGTTTATCTGGGAGTACATGGACCACGGCATCGCGGTGACTGACCCGGACGGCAGACCCGGCTTTGCCTACGGCGGCGACTTTGGCGACCGTCCCACCGACCGGGAATTCTGCGTGGACGGTCTGGTACTGCCCGACCGCCGCAACACCCCCAAAATGGACGCAGTCAAGGCGGCCTACGCACCCCTGAAGATCACCCTGACCGACACCGAAGCCGTCATCGAGAACCGGAACCTCTTTACCGACCTGAACGCCTACGACCTTGTGTTTGCGTCCTCGGTCAACGGCAAACCGCAGCGCCGTGCGGTGCTGCGGGCAGACTGCAAGCCGGGTGAGACGGTGCACATCGCGTTCCCGTTCGCTCTGCCGGAAGCAGGGCTTTCCTGCATGACTGTTGCCGCTGTGCAGCGGGCTGCGCTGCCCGGCATCCCGGCGGGCTATGAAGCTGCTTTTGGGCAGATATGGTACAAATACGCCGAAGCACGGCTCACCGCTGCCGCGCCGGAATTGGTGGAAATGGACTGCAACATCGGCGTGAAGGGCGAGGGTTTTGAGTACATTTTCGGCCGGGGCAAGGGGCTTGTGTCCATCCGGTATAATGGTGTGCAGCTGCTGGATGATACCGTGCGCCCCAACTTCTGGCGTGCTCCCACCAACAACGACGAGGGCTGCGCAGAACCTTTTGCATTTGCCTTCTGGAAAACTGCCGGTCTCTATGCCCGGTGCGATAACCTGACTACCGAAACAAAGGGCGAGTTCGTCACCATCCGCGCAAACTACACCCTGCCAGATGGGCAGACGCTGCCCATTGATTTTGCCATCGACGGCGCAGGCCGCTGCGACATTACGATGACATGGCAGGGTGAAAGGGCAGAAGTACCGGAGCTCGGCTTGCTCTTCCCGCTGCGCCGGGAACTGACGGAGGTATCCTATCTGGGTCTTGGCCCCCGGGAGACCACTGCCGACCGCACCACAGGCGGCAAGATGGGCGCATGGAGCTACAACGTCCGGCAGGACTTTGCCCAGAACACTCCGGTCTACCCGCAGGAGTGCGGCAGCCGCACCAGTGTGTACAGTGCAGCGGTCACCGGCAGCATCCCGGGCATCGGTTTTGCCAGCGGCAGCGGCATGACCTTCTCGGCCCTGCCCTACACGCCCCATGAGCTGGAAAATGCCCGCCACCTCTATGAGTTGCCCCACGATGACAACAAGACTGTCGTCCGGTGCGCTGCTTTCCAGCGCGGCGTTGGCGGCGACAACAGCTGGGGCGCAAAGCCCCATGCGGATGCCTGCTTTGCGGTGGAGGAGGGCATGACCTTCTCCTTCTCCATCCAAAAGCAGAATGGATAATTTATAAAGACCAAAGAGGCTGCTGCACTGGTTTCTACCCTTGTGCAACAGCCCCTTTTGACTTCAACTGCATGATGAGCCTGTTCTGCCTGCCATAGGCAAATTTGCGTTTGCGCAGCGGCGTTGACGGAAAGTCGGTATCACGTTTGGGCGGCTCATGGAAATTTTAAGATGAATACTCAATCGCCGCTCTGCTGATACACCTCTTTCAGGTGGGCGGAAAGCTTCATGTTTTCGCTGTAATCCACCGGCACCACAATGACGCTGGGCACCGTCTGCCGGAAGGCTTCCTCGAGGGTGGGGATGAGGTCGGAAGCCTTTTCCACCCGGTAGCCCTTGCAGTGCATGGCCTCGGCCAGCAGCTTGAAGTCGGGGTTCGTGAAGTCTACGTAGCAGTGCTCGCCGCCGAACTGCTCCTGCTCCTTCCATTTGATGAGGCCGTAGCTAGAGTCCTCCCAGATCAGGGTGACGAAGGGCACCTTCTCGCGCACGGCGGTCTCCAGCTCCTGACTGTTCATCATAAAACCGCCGTCACCGCAGACGGCCAGCACCTTTTTGTCCGGGTTCAGCAGCTTGGCCGCAAAGGCACCCGGAATGGAAAAGCCCATGCTGGCAAAGCCGTTGGAGATCAGGCAGGTGTTGGGGGCGTAGCAGTCGTAGTGGCGTGCGATCCACATTTTGTGGGCACCCACATCGCTCACAAGGATATCTTCCCGGCCCATGACCTTGCGCACATCGGCAAGGATGCGGGCAGGCTTCATGGGGCAGCTGTCATCGTCTGCCATGGCGGCGTGCTCGGCCACCATGGTCTCGCGCAGCCGGAGTGCGAATTCCGGTTCGCTGTCCCGGTGGGCGCAGCGCAGGATCTCGTAGATGCTCTCTGAGATATCGCCCACCACTTCCACAGCGGGCTGATACCGCTTGTTGACATCTGCCGGGGCATTGTCGATGTGGAGGATGGTCATATCCGGCCGTGCGCCCCACTTGGCGGGGGCACATTCCACGATGTCGTAGCCGATGGCAATGACCAGGTCGGCCCGGTCGAACAGCTGGTTCACATAGTCTTTCTGGGGGATGCCGATGGTCCACAGGCTGTATTTGTCGTCCATGGGGATGATGCCCTTGGCCATCATGGTGTTCACCACCGGAATGTGCAGCCGGTCTGCCAGCTCGGTGACAGCGGCGGCGGAATGGCCGCGCACAGCCCCGGCACCGGCCAGAATCACCGGGTTCTTTGCCTCGCTGATCAGCTGCCCGGCGGCGGCAATGTGGGTGGGGTCGGCGTAAAGGTCGTGCAGCTGCTGACGCTTCAGCGGCACGGCATCAGCGGGCATCTTGGCAATGTTCTGGGGCAAGTCGATGTGGGTGGCACCGGGTTTGCCCTTTTCGGCGTGCTTGAAGGCCAGCCGCACGATCTCGCCCACCGTGTCCGGACGGATGATCTGCTTGGAGCGCTTTGTGATGGGCTCAAACATGGCGGTCAGATCCAGGTACTGATGGCTGGTCAACTGCATCCGGTCGGTGCCCACCTGCCCGGTAATGGCCACCAGCGGTGCACCGTCCAGATAGGCATCTGCCACGCCGGTGACAAGGTTGGTGGCACCGGGGCCAAGGGTGGAAAGGCATACGCCGGCCCGGCCGGTCAGGCGGCCATAGACATCGGCCATAAAGGCAGCGCCCTGCTCGTGACGCACCGGGATGAACCGGATATGGCTGTCGCGGATGGCAAACATCAGATCCAACGTCTCCTCGCCGGGGATGCCGAACATCACGTCCACGCCTTCCGCTTCCAGACAGTCCACAAGGACCTGTGCGGTCGTTTTCTGTTTTTCCTGCATGGTATGTTTACTCTCCTGTTTTTGGAAAATAGAAAAAAGGCAGTGCAGCCCGTTGGGGCCACACTGCCTTTGCAGACACTATTCTACCGTTTTTGGCGACATTCCACAAGAGCCAATTTCCACAAAAAGTGCAGGGTGACATGCAGCAGGGCGCGTGTGGGCACAGACTGCTGTGCCCGGAATGTGCGGAGCAGCGTTTCGGGGCAATAGTATAAGCAGCGGCCATCCCCGGCAAACAGGGTGTCCAGCGCAGGGACGGGGATCGGCTTCAGCTGTTCCAGAGCGGAGGATAAAAAACGCAGGTCGGCAGTCAGCCGACTCTGTGCCAGCAGCAGCACCTGTGCGGCCAGTTCGTCCGCCGCAGGAACAGGAGTCTGGATGGGCTCGGGCATAAGAGAAAACTCCTTTCTGCCCCAAGGGCAGGGTGGTATCCTTCAAAAGCGGCAAAACCAGCCGACACCACCCGGAGCACCGGGTGGAAGTCTGCTGGTTTGCACGCATTCCGTGGCGTGCTGCGGGTACTCCGCCCGGCAGACGTTTCAGAATCAGAATGAAGAAATGGGTGAAAAAGGAGGAAGGTGTTTCTTTTGGTGAGACCTCAGAACAGCAGCCCACAGGCTACGCAGCCCACAGCGACCATAATGGCAGATGCAACCCATGCGTAGGGGAGAGTGTGCTTCTGGTGGTCGCCCAGGTCCTGGCCGGAAAGGCCCAGCAACAGGAAGGTGGCACCCGTCAGGGGACTGAGCGGGAAGCCCAGCGTCATCTGGCCCATGATGGAAGCCTTTGCCACAGCCAGTGCATTGCCTCCCATGGAGGAAACAGCGTTGGCGATGACCGGCATAACACCGTAGTAGTAGTCCGGATCAAACAGCAGGCTCAGCGGAACGCTGAACAGGCCGACGATGGGGGCAATGAAGGTGCCCATGCTGGTGGGGATGATGGAGACCAGAGCGTCGGTCATGGCAGCCAGCATACCGGAATTTTTGACCACACCGGTGAATGCGCCTGCGGCAAAGACGATGGAGACCATCAGGAATGCGGCCTGTGCGTGACTGTTGATGATCTTGTGCTGCAGATCCACACTGGGGTAGTTGACGATGAGCAGGACGCAGTAGCCGATCATAAAGGTGACAGCCGGGCTGAGGCGGTTGGTAACGAGGATGTACAGGATGACCAAGATCAGCGCCACATTGAAGTACCAGCGCCAGCCGGAGCGGGCCAGTTCGTTGGAGGTGTTGGTGGTCTTTGCTTCGGTCAGACCGGTGACCTCCTGCGCGGGGATGCCTGCAAGCAGCAGGAGGTGTGAAATAAAAGGACAGCCGACTGGTGGTGCGCAAACTGATATGCTCCCTATAACAGAGACGTTGAAATAGGGAAAGGGTTAAAATGAGCAAACGAAAAGAGATCAATCCAGAGTTTAGAATCTGGCTCATTGAAGAATGCCTTGCAGGACGAATGCGAGGACGGGAGGCCGCCAGACGAGCAGGTGTTTCTTCCTCTGTAATGCGAAAATGGATCAGCTTGTACAAAATGGATGGGCCTGCAGCATTTGCATCTTCAAATGCCAAGAGAACTTATAGCGAGGAAATCAAGAAAAAAGTCGTAAAGGATTATCTGAATGGGAAAGGCAGCCTCCAAACGCTCTGTGAAAAATACCATCTTCGCAGTCTCGAATTGGTCAATCGATGGGTAAAGTCGTATAATGGTCATAAAGATTCCAAGAAAATTTCAGGAGGTTTCTTTATGACAAAATGAAAATCTGCGATCGATGAGCGGCTTGCTGCCGTAAAAGAATATACAGAAGCCGGAAAGCCTTATGAACAAATCGCAAGAGAAAGAGGATTCTCTTATCGGCAGGTCTATGAGTGGGTGCGGAAGTACCGTAAATTCGGGATAGCAGGCCTGGAAGACCGACGTGGAGAGCGGAAAATTTCTCAAACTCCCCGTTCCAAGGAAGAAGAACTTGAAAAGCGTGTGGCGGAACTGGAACATGAAAATCATCTGCTGAAATTGGAATGTGAACTGCGAAAAAAGTGGAAGAACTGGAAAGGGGGAATCGCTGAGACAGTTTCATCTGGAACGGCAGTATGAAGCTGTTCGCAGCTGTACGGCTGACCATCTTGGTTCTGTTCGGGAAGCCTGCCGCTGCTTGTCGGTGTCTCCTTCTGCCTATTACAAATGGAAGTCGGGAAATTCCAGCCAGAGGATTCAGGAAAACAAGCATCTTGCTTTGCTGATTGAAAAGATTCACATGGACAGCCCGGATAAAGGGTATCGCCGGATTCACGATGATCTGGAACGCTTTCACAATATCCACAGCAATGACAAACGCATTCTGCGGATCTGCCGCAGCCTTGGAATCCAGTCTACCGTTAAGTTTTATCCGGCAGGCTGTACCAGACACGCAAAGACACCTCAACATTACACTGAAAACATTTTGAACCGAGAATTTCATGCAGAAAAGCCAAACGAAAAGTGGCTGACAGATGTGACGGAATTCAAGTATTACGAAGGTCCTAGAGTTAAGAAGGTTTATCTGAGTGCCATCCTTGACTTATATGACAGACGTATCGTTTCCTTTGTGATTTGGGATACAAATGACAACAAGCTTGTGTTCGACACTTTTGCAAAGGCCGTCCAGAGCAATCCTGATGCACATCCGATCTTTCACAGTGACCGTGGATTTCAGTATACCAACCGATACTTCTACCAGCGGCTGGTCCATGCTGGCATGACACAAAGTATGTCCCGTGTTGGCCGCTGCATTGACAATGGTCCCATGGAAGGGTTCTGGGGTATTCTGAAGCGAGAGCGTTATTACGGGAGGCGTTTCACGAACCGTGCTGAACTGGTGAAAACGATTCGCAGTTATATTCATTACTACAACACAAAACGTCTCCAGCGCAACCTTGGCGTTCTGACACCGATGGAAAAGCATGACCTTTATTTGAAGGCAGCTTGAGATATTTTTCGTTGATTTATTTCGTTGTCCTCTTGACGGGATGCACACCAAACAGGTCGAAGCGCTGACGGTATTGTATCTGTTTCCCTGCCAGCATTTTGGAGTGTACTTTGCGCCGTATCAGATCTTGCTGGTGATGGGCGCTGTTTTTGTTCTGCTGGCGATCCCGTTCCTCCTGTTCTATGATCGAACAGTGCTGCCCCTATGCAACAGATGCCTGCCGAGGCAGGAATGCACCTGTATGCCAACGGCTACCGCCCTGTGATGGATGCTCTGCTGCCGCTGCTGTTATATTGCGTGCTACCCTGTGTTGTGCTAAAATCATTCTGTATTGAGTATTCGGAAAAGGGAGCTGTGGAGCTGGCTGTCGGCATTGCGGCAGGTGCCGGGGTGCTGCTGCTCTCCATGGCGGTGTCGTGGCTCTTTTTTCGCAAAGCCCCATGGCGGCAGATCGGCACGGTGCTCATCATTGTGAATGCGGCCCCCATCGGCAGCAACATCGCGGTATATGCCCAGCGTCTGGGGCTGGATTCTTCCTACGCTGTGCAGATGGTCTGTCTGAGCACCTTGCTGTCGCTGATCACGCTGCCAGTGATGCTCAGCCTGGCTGCCGCGTTGGGCTTTGCCTGAGTCTGAAAACAACCAACAGAAAGCAGGAGATAAGATGAAACAGTATCTTTTGATCGACATCGGCGGAACCTTCATCAAGTACAGCCTGGCCGATGAACAGGCCCGGAAGATCTCTGGTGGTAAGGTTCCGACACCGCTGACGAATATGGATGACCTTCTGGCGGTCATCGAGGGCTTTGCCGCTCCCCTTCAGGGGCAGTTCGTGGGCTGCGCCATCTCTATGCCGGGCCGCATCGATACCAGAAACGGCATCGCCCATACCGGTGGAATGCTCAGTGCCTTTATGTGGGAGCAGCCCTTTGCTGCGCAGGTAGAGGCACGGCTGGGCGTGCCGGTGACCATCGCCAACGATGGCAAGTGTGCCGCAGCAGCGGAGGGTTGGACCGGTGCGCTGGCCGGTGTGGAGAATGGCCTTGTGCTGGTGCTGGGCACCGGCATCGGCGGCGGCATCATCCTGAACGGGAAGGTGCTGATGGGCGCTCACGCCGCTGCAGGGGAAGTCAGCTGCCTTGTTTCCGATATGGCAGCCATGGAGGCAGAAACCTTTGAGATGGACAAGGTGGAAACTTTCTCGGATGCGCCCCTGTGGGCAGGTGCCGCCTCGGCGACAGGTTTGATCCGGGAATATACCCGGCAGAAGAAACTGTCGCTGCAGGGTCCGCTGCCCACCGGCGAAGAGATCTTTGCAGCTTATAACGCCGGGGAACCGGAGGCACGGCAGGCCTTAAAAGTGTTTGCCCGGCGGGTGGCCATTGGAATCGTCAGCCTGCAAAGCGTGCTGGATGTGGAGCGCGTTGCCATTGGCGGCGGCATCAGTGCGGCAGAGGCCCTGCTGCCTGCCATTCAGACCGAGCTGAACAGCCTGTTTGCGCGCTGCCCGGTGCTTCCCATGCTGGAGCCGGAGCTGGTGCGCTGCCACTATGGCAACGATGCCAACATGATTGGTGCCCTGAAGCTGTTTTTTGAGCAGAACCCCGCCTGAAATAAACCAGTAAGAAACAGAGAGGAGAAAGACCATGAGCGTTTTCCGTGATGATTTCCTGTGGGGCGGTGCCTGTGCAGCCAACCAGTTCGAGGGCGCATGGGACGTGGATGGCAAAGGCCCCAGTGTCCCTGACCTGTGCACCAATGGCTCTCACACCAGCCCGAAATGGGTGACGACTGCTGTCCGCTCCGACCGGCTGTATCCCAGCCATGAGGCCATCGACTTCTACCACCACTACGAGGAGGACATTGCTCTCTTCGCCGAGATGGGCTTCAAGACCTTCCGCACCTCCATCAACTGGACCCGCATCTTCCCCACCGGCATGGAGACCGAGCCAAACGAGAAGGGCCTTGAATTCTATGACAAGGTCTTTGACTGCTGCAAGAAGCACGGCATCGAGCCGTTGGTCACCATCAGCCACTACGAGCTGCCCTATGCGTTGGTGGAAAAGTACAACGGCTGGGCCAGCCGGGAACTCATCGAGTTCTATATGAACTACTGCAAGGCTATTTTTGAGCGGTACAAGGATAAGGTCAAGTACTGGCTGACCTTCAACGAGATCAACTGCGGCACCATGCCGATGGGGGCGATCCTGGAAACCGGCACCATTCGGGGCTTTGAAGGCCCTACCGACAAGGTGCCGGACAACAAGCAGGAGCGCTTTCAGGCGCTGCATCACCAGTTTGTGGCCAGTGCAGAGGCTGTCCGGTATGCCCACGACCACTACCCTCAGTTCAAGATGGGCTGCATGATCTGCTTTATCACCAGCTACGCACTGACCTGCGACCCGGCCGATGAGATCGCCAACCAGAAGGCCATGCAGATCAGCAACTGGTTCTGCTCTGATATGCATGTCCGCGGCGAGTATCCTTCTTACATGAAGCGCTATTTTGCCGAGAATAATATCACCATCCGGCAGGAGCCGGAGGATGCTGCCATCCTGAAGGCCGGTACTGTCGATTTCTACACCTTCAGCTACTATATGTCCAACTGCATCACCACCCACAAAGATGCCGATGATGTGGGCGGCAACATCATTGCTGGCAAGAAGAATCCTTACCTGAAAGCTTCCGACTGGGGCTGGCAGATCGATCCCGTTGGTCTGCGCTACACCCTCAACGAGATCTACGACCGCTACCGCATTCCCCTGATGGTGGTGGAAAACGGCCTGGGCGCTTACGACAAGAAGGATGCCGACGGAAAGATCCACGACAGCTACCGCATCGACTACCTGCGGGCACACATCGAGCAGATGGCCGAGGCTGTAAAGGACGGTGTAGACCTGATGGGCTACACCCCCTGGGGCTGCATCGATCTGGTGAGTGCCTCCACCGGTGAGATGGCAAAGCGCTACGGCTTCATCTACGTCAACAAGTTTGACGACGGCACGGGGGATCTGAGCCGCGAAAAGAAGGACAGCTTCTACTGGTATCAGAAGGTCATTGCTACCAACGGCGAAGATTTAGGATAACAAAAACAGACCTCCGGGTGCCATGTTTGCAGTACCGGGGGTCTGTCTTTTTGAAAGAAGGAGGTCATTTATGGAAAAGGCGTTTTGCTGTGCGCCGGATTTTCCGGTGGTTCAGACAAATTATGGTCCGGTGCGGGGATATCGCTTCCGGGAGATCAGCAGCTTCAAGGGCATTCCGTATGGGCGGGCGGTGCGCTTCCATGCACCCCAGCCGCCCCAGCCTTGGGCAGAGCCGCTGGACGCTTCCAGTTACGGCTGCGTCTGCCCTCTGCTGAGCATCGACAAGCCCAGCGGCGAACTGCGTGTGCCCCACCGCTACTGGGTGCAGGATGAGGACTGCCTGAACCTAAACATCTGGACCCCGGCCTGCGATGCCCAAAAGCGGCCGGTGATGGTCTGGCTCCATGGCGGCGGATTTTTTGCCGGCTCGTCCATTGAGCAGGTGGCCTACGAGGGCGGAAACATGGCGCGGGAAGGGGACTGCGTGGTGGTGTCACTGAACCACCGGCTGAACATCCTGGGCTACTTGGATCTCTCCGATTTTGGGGAGGAGTACGCAAACTCCGGCAATGCGGGTGGGGATGATATCATCCTGGCACTGCAGTGGGTGCGGGACAATATTGCAGCGTTTGGCGGCGATCCCGGCTGCGTGACGGTATTCGGCCAGTCCGGCGGCGGTGCCAAAGTGACAACGCTGCTGCAGACCCCGGCAGCAGATGGCCTGTACCACAGGGCGATGATAATGAGTGGTGTGCTGGAAGGTTTGCTGAACGACAGTGTCGGCAGCGGCAGGGACTGTGTGCAGGCGCTGATGCAGGAGCTTGGCGTGCAGACAGCACAGCAGCTGGAAACTGTGCCCTACCACCAACTGGCGCAGGCTTACCGGAACGTCAGCCCGGCTCTGAAAGCAAAAGGCGCGAACGTGGGCCAAAGTCCCCACCCGAACCGCTTCTATCTTGGAGATCCGCTCAATAACGGCAGTGGGTTTCGGCCCGAGACCGCAGACGTTCCGGTGCTGATCGGTACGGTTTATTCGGAGTTCTACGGTTTCTTTGATGGTCTGAAAGGAGTCGGCCCGGAGGAAGCAGTGGGCTTGTCTGCCGCAGAGACCCTGCGGAAGCAGTTCCGCACTGCCTACCCGCACCGCCCGGAGGAAGACCTGCTGCTGGCAGATACCAGCTTCCGCGCCCCCACGATCAAATATGTCCGGGAGCGTGCTAAGGCGGGCGGAAAGGTGTACAGTTATCTGTTTGATCAGGATTTCCCTCTGATGGGAAAAAGCACCCCATGGCACTGTGCGGATATCCCATTTGTGTTCCACAATACAGAGCTTGTGCCAGTGTGTGCCTTTGAGGGAGCAAAGCGGCTGGAAGCGGAAATTTTTGGCGCTGTGATGCAGTTTGCCCGTACCGGTGCGCCGGGCTGGGCTGCCAGTACGGAGGATGTGGAACAGACCATGCTTTTCGGCCCCCAAAGCCGTCTGGTGCAGAACCACGATCACGCACTGATCGAAGCATTGGCACCCTTCACAGATTTACGGATGAAAAAAGCGACCCGGGCAGGCGGACAGATCCAGAATTAAAAAGCGCCGTTCAATACGCGGGAATTCCGGGAAACAGAAAGCAGAACAGGCATCCTGCGATACCGTTTGGCGGTATCGGGCAGGATGCCTGTTCTGCTATGATGATCTTCATTGCATTTTCTATATCCGCAACAGCCTGACGAGATTTCTGGCAGAGTTCATAGCAGATAAAAACAGCGTGCAGCTTTTCCGCATGGAAGGTACTGCATTTTTGTTTGCTACCTTATCTGTGCGGAATGGATGCCGCACGCGGCATTCAAGGGTCAAACCGGTCTGCATTCTGTAATTGCCACTTGACCCAACCCGTGGTATAATGAAAGAATCGAATACTATGGGAACAAAGGACAGGGGTCAGAACAGAAAATGGCAAAACGAAAGCGAAAAACAACTGCAAAGCGCGCGTCTGCACGCAGAAAAAGCCGGGCCGAGGAGCGGATGCCGGCGGGGCTGGGCACCCTGTTTGTGGGGCTGCTGCTCATCGTGCTGGCGTTCGTGGAGGGGGACTCCGTCTGGAAGAGCGCCCACCAGATCCTATTCGGGCTGTTCGGCTGCGGCAGCTTTGTGCTGGGCGCGGCGGTGTGCTATCTGGCCATCCTCTACACCCGGGGGCAGGACCTGCTGATGCAGGTGTTCAAGCTGCTGCTGGGGCTGATCTTTGCCAGCGGCACGGTCATCGTGTTTTCGGATATCCCCGCCGACCTGACCGCTGCCCAGATGATCGCTGCCTGCTACCAGAACGGCGCGAATGCCTGGCTGGGCGGCGGCGTGCTGGGCACTCTGCTGGGCGGCAACCTGCTCCTGCTCTGCGGGCGGCCTGCGGCCAATCTGGTC
>OLZA01000406.1_pt1 | contig 27774 bp, 17 predicted proteins | sample 1673431 | NCBI WGS metagenome assembly OLZA01 (sample SAMEA103958111, study PRJEB25191) | human gut metagenome | biome: human-associated habitat [ENVO:00009003]; feature: intestine environment [ENVO:2100002]; material: feces | place: Germany | collected 2013/2015 | reverse complement strand
AAAGGCCGTCCCGTTGTTGTTTTAGGACGGCGTATTCCGTTAAAGCCAGAACATGGGCTATTCGGGCGGCATAAACCCTACGGCACAAAAAGTGCCCGCAACATATTGCGGATTCGAATTTTTTGTGCTACCTTTGGGACAAGCGATCCGCTGTAAAGGCGTGAATCGCGTTGCTGTTTGCGTAAACGTAGGAAATTTACAGTCTGCGGCAACAAGAGAGTCCTTGTCGGGTCGTACCACGCCTTGACGGGGCAGTACATTTAAGGCAACTACACCTGACGGGCGTGGGCCTCTTGTGTTACGAAGTCAGACGGGTTTCCTACGACCTACGCAGCGTAAGTAACGCAAGCCGCATACCTTTCTTGTAAAGGACAGCGGGGTTCTTCAGAGCCGGGTTCACGTTTCGTCATTCTTTTATGGCATCAGTCGGGTCGCATAACTAAAATTGAAAAAGATATGTTACCTTTGCGGATGAAAACGGCGCCATAGCCGTAACATATTCATAAGGTTAGGACAACCTTTATACCAGCGGTAAACTTGCGACTATTATAGCGATATAATAGGTTTTAGGATTGGTGTAAAATTTGTCTGAAACCCTTGTCATGCCTGCGGCTTTGTGCCGTGGGCGGGCACGGGCGTAAGGGCAGTTACCAATCCAAGGCTCGCAAGGCCGACCGTTGGGGCTGTACCTGCGTTCCGTGCTTTTTTATGTGTTTAGGCCGGAACGAGGATTTTAATAACGAACCCTTAATAATACGATGTTACGGCCATATACTCCCAATCGGAAAGAATCACGTTCCGCCGACCCTCGGTCGGTGCGGGGTGGGGCGCCGTCATTCGCTGTAACGAGAACGCTCGCCGTCGATAATAATCCCGCTTTAAAGGCACCTAAATCTGGTAACGGCGGGCCGTTCTCCGAACTGGGTGCGGGACATTGGAATTCTTCATGTCGAAGTTGCGTCACTATTTTTTTCATCGACAGTCCCGCACTCGTTTTTCATCATGCAGGAACCGCTAAAAAAGAGAGTGACAAGGGAAGTGATGTAGCTATCATGTCAAGTAAGTCCGTTGCGGTTCCTGCTTCTTCTGTAACAATGCTTCCGAAATCTCCTGCCTCCATAGGCTCGCGTTTCGGAAGCCGAGGGGCGGACGGAAACGATAAGCCGAAGGATGCTCTTTTTCGTTTATCGTGGTGTGAGGCGTACCAGTCCGTTACCGCCCCTCTTTTTCGATACTTCAATTTTACGATAACGGGTGCGGGATACTCGAATCTTAGCTTCATATTTTCCCACTACTGACTTTACTGTTTCCGCACCTGTTTTTTTACGATATATTTTGTATTCTCACAATAATTTAAGATTTTTGTTAAATGCAATGCCGAAACTCGATACGGACTTACATCATCACTGTCACACAACCATCGCCTAACGTATTTGGCATTGTCTTTTTAATAGAAAAAGGGATGACCAACCACGATTAGTTAACAGACAATCGTTATTTTATTGCAATTACAATTCGGTCGTCCCTTTATTTTGTATTCTCGAAGTGCCTATAACCTTTGCGTACGTTTAAGAATTGTTCTATAAACCCATAACTACTGAACCATGCCACAAAAATCCTATACGCTGGGGAATCTGCTTCAAGACTGTTTGGATTGCGACATCCGCAAAAGCGACATCCGGCAATTTTTCGATGATCTGAAAAAGAAGGCGCATTTTGTCTATGCAATCTTGTGCGGTGCTCCGAAATCGGTATTTTGGATTACGCTGGACGATGAAGAAAGCCATCCCGACGAAAAGACATTTTCAGTTGCGGAGTTTAACGACAATTACGAAAACTTCGACAGCCGCATCGATTCTTTCCGGGTTAATTTCAATGCCTATTTTTTTCGCGAGCAATGGGCCACGAAGTTTCCCGAATGGGAATTGATGGAGAACCCTTTCAACGGGGAGGAGCGTTTCTGCGCTACGAGCCGCAAGGAGCTGACGGTAGAAATTTTCGTAACGGAATATCCGCATTTGTTGGCTTATCTGTGCCGTCGGGCGGTTCTGGAAAACGCGCCCTTCGAACTGACGCGCGAAACGATTAAACATTACGGATTCAGCCGCGAAGATGTAAAACTCCTGCGCGATTGTATTGCAAGCAACAACCGACGGATCATCGACGAGTTGCGCGAGGAATACGAGCGGCTGAAAGCCATAGACTGCCTGCAGGTAGTGCCTCCAAAAAGGCGGGGGCGGAAGCCTAAAGCCGAAGTGTCTGCCGAAATCCAGCCCATAGCCAAAAAACCGAGGACGAGGATCAGTCGAAAGAAATTCGTGCCGACACGAAGCGTAAAAAGTTAGGCGTAAATCATCGGAAAACGCAGAGTACTCCTCACCAATTAGCGGAGATGGTTTTCAATATAACAACGAGAATAATTTGCAAATATGATTATCCGTATAACGTCCGTTAATATTTTTAACATAACACGAATAAATCATGCGTAAAATTTATACAAAGACATTTGTGTATTTTGCTGAAATTCAATATATTTATAATGAAATAAACAATCGAAATATCATTATGGACATACTGAACTTCACGTATTATTTTTTAATATATAATTTGATATTTAATTAAAATATATTTATCTTTGATTTCATAACACTACTTTTTAACATTAAAATATGCCGCTATAACACTGCTTTTTCTATCAAACCAAAGATACGGCGTCACTCCGGAATCTTTACTCTTGTTCAACTAAAACCCACTTATTTATGAGGAAATTAACCAACCGAGCACTTTTCATCTGCTTTGCTCTGATGACGTCCTTTTGCCTCATTGCGCCGGCTACCGCTCTGCGTTCCTACGCGCAGGAGGGGGGGGGCAGCACCCTTGAAGGCCTGATCAAAGACGACTCCGGGCCGCTTCTCGGAGCAACGGTGATTGTGAAGAACACGACGCGCGGAACGACAACCGACATGGACGGCAAATTCCGTCTGGAAGGGTTGCAGCCCGGCGACGTACTGCAAGTAACCTACGTAGGATACGACCCCTACGAGGTGACCTACACAGGTCAGACGACACTGGACATCCTGATGACGACGACCGCCAACCAGCTGAACGCAGTCGTAGTGACTGCCATGGGTATCGAACGTCAGTCGAAAACACTCTCCTATGCTGCCGAAACGGTCGGCGGCGATGACGTGGCCGACATCAAGTCGGTCAATATGATCAACGCGCTGCAGGGCAAGGCCGCCGGTCTGCAGATTACCCCGAACTCGACGGGCGCGGGCGGATCGTCGAAAATACTCTTCCGCGGTAACAAGTCGATCAACGGCTCGAACCAGCCGCTGGTCGTCGTCGACGGCGTCCCCCTGATGATGAACATCACGTCCGATCAGGTCGACAGCAACTGGGGCGCCCAGCGCGACGGCGGCGACGCCATGTCTACGATCAACCCCGACGACATCGCCTCGATCTCCCTGCTGAAAGGCGCGTCGGCCGCCGCCCTCTACGGTGCGGTAGCCGCCAACGGCGCCATCATGATCACGACCAAATCGGCCATGGCAGGGCGTCTGGCGGTGAACGTATCGAGCAACACGACCATTGACACCCCGCTCTCGCTGCCCGAATTCCAGAACACATACGGGGCGAACGGCCAATACAGTTGGGGCGACAAACTCGCGTCGAAGGCTCCCGATTACGCCGAGAAGTTCTTCCGTACGGGCTGGACGACCAACAACTCGATCTCGATCAACGGCGGCGCCGAAGACCTGCGAGCCTACTTCTCCTACGGCAACGTAACATCCGGCGGCATCACCCCTGAAAACGACTACTCGCAACACACGCTCAACGCCAAAGTCGGTTTCGACCTTTTCAACGACCACATCAAGGTCGATTTCAACGCCAAATACGTGAACCAGCACATCTCGAACCAGCCGGCCGGCGGTTTCGTCTTCAACCCGCTCGTCGGCACCTACACCTTCCCGCGCGGCGGCGACTGGAACGGCTACAAAAGCAACTTCGAGACCTACAACGGCGAGCTCAACGCCAACGTCCAGAACTGGGTGACTACCACCGACGAGACCAACAGCAACCCCTACTGGCTGCTCAACCGCGAACGCCCCGTCGTCGAACGCAACCGCTACGAATTCGGCGGATCGATCAAATACCAGATCATCGACGGACTTTCGCTCACGGGCCGCATGCGCTACGAGCGCGCCGACGAACACTACGTACGCAACCACTACGCGTCGTCCTACGGCAATAAATACACCTACGGCAAAATGGACGACAACCGCTACTTCAGCGAACAGCTCTATGCGGACCTGCTCGCCCAGTACAACCATACGTGGGACGATTTCTCGCTCAACGCCACCCTCGGCACCAGCATGATGCAGACACGTTCGAACAACGTGAGCCTGCTCTACGAGCAGAGCAAGTTCGTCGCTCCGGGCAACGGCGGCGCCTACTATCCCAACATCTTCAACCCGTCGAATTTCTACAAGAACGGCACGACCATGGGACTGGAGCGCAAACGGCTCAACTCGGTCTTCGGAGCTGTCACGTTCGGCTTCAAAGAGGCGCTCTTCCTCGACGTGACGGCCCGTAACGACTGGTCGTCGGCCCTCGCTTACACCGACGGCTACTCGTTCTTCTATCCTTCGGTGGGCGCCAGCCTTCTGCTCAACCGTTTCGTGGACATGGGCCGGAATATCGACCTGTTCAAATTCCGCGGTTCGTACTCCATCGTCGGCAACGACGTCCCCGTCTACAAGACCAATCCGCGCTATACCTACGGCGACCAAGGCGCCATCAACCCGCCCAAATCGGTGCCGTTCCGCACGCTGAAACCCGAAAAGACCCACTCGTTCGAGGTCGGTTTCGACGGAGAGTTCTTCCAGCACCGTCTGCACGTAAACGCCACCTATTACAAGACCAACACCAAGAACCAGTACTTCGAGGTGACGCTGCCGTGGGAGAGCGGTTACAAATCGCAGTTCGTCAATGCGGGCAACGTCCAGAACCAAGGCTTCGAACTGACGGCCGGCTGGTTCCAAGACTTCGGCAACGAATTCACATGGTCCACCGATCTGAATCTCTCGTACAACGACAACAAGATCATCGAGCTTTTCGACGGTATCCAAGACGGCGTAACGGTCTCCAACTTGGGCGGCGCCAAAGTGATCCTCTATGAAGGCGGCCAGTATGGCGACCTCTACGTCCGCACGCTCAAACGCGACGAGAGCGGCAAACTGGTGACGGAAACCCCCGAAGGCGCCGACTACCAGATCCCCGTAAACGGCGGCGAGCAGAATTCCGACCTGAAATACATGGGCAACATGAACTCGAAGTGGAACATGGGCTGGAACAACACGTTCCGCTACAAGGACCTGACACTGAGCATGCTCATCGACTTCCGCATCGGCGGCAAGGTCGTTTCGATGACCGAGGCCACACTCGACGGATACGGCGTATCGGAACGCACGGGCCGGGCGCGCGACCGCGGCTACGTGATGCGCGAGGGCATCAAATTCTCGAACGTCAAGGCTTACTACGACGTGGTGGGCGCGACAAGCTTCAACTCGGTCTACAACGTCGAGGATTACGTATACGACGCGACCAACGTCCGTATGCGCGAGATTTCGCTGGGCTACACTTTCCGTAACCTGTTCGGCCAGTCGAAGAACCTGACCCTTGCGTTCATCGCCCGCAACCTTTTCTTCTTCTACAAAGACGCCCCGATGGATCCCGACGTGTCGATGGGTACGGGCAACGGCCTGCAAGGCTTCGATGTCTTCAACCTGCCGACCACGCGCAGCTTCGGTCTGAACGTGAAACTGAATTTCTAATCAAAAGCGTTTACACATTATGAAACTCAAGAATATTCTTAGAAACGTTACCGCAATGGCGCTTCCCCTCGCACTGTTGGGAAGTTGTACGGGAGATTTCGAAGAGCTGAACACCAATCCCTACGAGATCGACCCCGAAGAACTGCCGTTCGAAGCGCAGTTCTCCACTCCCCTCTCGTTCAGTTACCCCACCCACCAGAACCTGTTCCAGTACTGGACCTCGTTGTCGATCGACAACTACGGCGGTTATTTCGAGGTGCCGCACAGCAACTGGACGATGGCGCGTTACGACCTCGCCCGCGGGTTCTGCGGCGGCATGCACGAGAACTTCATGCAGAAAATATTCAACAACACCCGCCGGCTGATCAAACAGTGCGACGCCGCCGGACAGCATGACTTCGCAGCCGTAGCCCGCATCGTCGAAGCGTATAACCTGCTCCAGTATACCGACACCTACGGCCCGGTTCCCTATTCGTCGGTCCTCGCAGCGGACGAACTGGCCGAACGCCCCAGCAGCTACGCCTACGACAAACAGGAAGATATCTACAAGGCGATATTCGCACAGCTGGACAAAGCGCTCGAAGGACTGGATACGGAGACCGCAGGTCTCGCATCGTTCGACTGCTGGTGCAACGGCGACCGCACGCTCTGGAAGAAGATCGCCAACCAGCTCAAGCTGCGCATGGCGCTGCGCATCGTCAAGGTAAACCCCGTCGATGCTGAAAAATACGCCAAGGAAGCCATTCAGGCCGGAGTCCTCGAAGACAAGGACATCCTTATCAACAAGTCCTACTCGAACGAACTGCGCCGCATGATGGACTGGCTGGATTCGGGCATCGGTTCGTCGATCGTAGCGTTCATGAACGGCTACAACGACCCGCGCCGCCCGCTCTATTTCACCACCAACGTCCGCCATCTGGTCAAGAAGACCGCCGAACCGACAGGCGAGAAAGACCAGAACAACGAGGACATATACAACGAAAGCGACATCCTGATCCGCAAGGGAGCGCAATACATCGGAGTTCCCGTAGGCTGCGAATTGGGCAATAAGAACGGCGGCAACGACAACCAGCGCGTCTACTACTCGTTTCTGGCCGGCGGATATGCGACGCCGCAGCCCATCATGTTCGCCGCCGAAGGCTGGTTCCTGCGCGCCGAAGCCAAACTTCGCTGGACCGACGCCGGGCAGCAGAGCGTAAAGGAACTCTATGAAAAGGGTATCGAGGTTTCCATCCGCAACCAGAAGAGCTACCGACAGTCCGACGCCGCGGCAGCATGGACCGAGAAGAAACTGACGGCCCCCGACTGGGCGGCTATCGACGATGCGGCTATCAGCAGCTACATCAACGACGATACCTCCTCACCTGAGGGTTATACGGACCCGTGGAAGCCGGAATACAACTCCGATCCGACCACCAGTATCACGGTGAAGTGGGACGAAGGCGCTTCGAATGAAGAAAAGCTCGAACGCATCATCACCCAGAAATGGATCGCCAACTTCCCGCTCTCGACCGAAGCGTGGGCCGATTACCGCCGCACGGGCTACCCCAAACTCTTCCGTCCGAAGCAAAATCTGGCCCCCTCGATCATCGACACGCAGCTCGGCCCGCGCCGCCTGCTGTACAACGAAACGGAACTGAGCTCCAACACCGTCGAGGTGAACAATGCCATCCAGCTGCTGAAGGCTGAATCTTCCGAAGTGAAAGGCGACGGCGACACCGGTGGCACCCGTCTGTGGTGGGACCGCAAGGACAAAGGCAATTTCTAACCCCGCCGATCCGTTTCACTCATAAACCGGGACTCCGTCGTTATACGACGGAGTCCTTTTTTCCATCCGACACATCCGAATCGGGCTCCGGCGCATTTCCGACCACTATCATGCGGCATACCATTTTTTCATGCCCCCGAATGGCTCGTACCGGAAACGGACAGATGATTTGCAAATATCAACTATTTTGTATTCATTTGTAATGAAGATAAAAATTAAGGTTAAAAACTTGTTTTAGTTGTAGCGGTAGCGACAGAGTTGTGAAACACCGTCGCTACATTTTTATTACCGGAAAATAGGCTATATATCAATTATTTTTCGTAATTTGCAGAAAACCATTTTAATCTTATTGCCCATTCGTCATCAAAGCCATCTAACACGGTAACAAGAAATAAAAGGGAAGAAGGTACGAGGCTCATAACCTCGTGCCTTCGTTTTGTATTTAGCACTTAAATCGAATATTTTTGCAAGTTCAAAGAAAATTCCTACCTTTGTTTTTGACAAGGGTTATTTGACAAGATGATTACGCAAAGTAGCGAATTTCGCACATTCTCCAAATCGTTACTAAAACCCCTGTAAAATCTTCTTAAAAGTCTGTTTGTCAGATTGATATATTTATCAACTGATTTATTAAAATAAGCAACAGCCCCACGCCCATATCCATGGATGGATACGACGCGGGAAGATGTCGGCTTATTCTTTCCTAAAAGTGAATTTCCTACGTTCACAGCTCAAGAATAAACTTACACTTTCCGTGTATGTATGTCGTAACAAAACTACGGATAGTAGCCGGGATTTCCAAATAATTTTCATATCATTTATATCTTGTAGATATTTAGCAACTTTTTTCACTAACTTTGAAGATAGTAATCATCAAACAAGCGATTTAATATGTATTTATCTGAAATTAATATCAGCGGATATAAATTGTTTGGAAGCGATTTTCGCGCAACTTTTAATGAGGGATTATCAGTAATTGTTGGAGAAAATGGTTCGGGAAAATCTGCTATTATTGACGCAATAAGGCTTCTGTTAAATGAAGACGAATATGGGCGTATAGGTATTTCTGCATCTGATTTTCATCGACCATTTGATAAACCTGCTAAAAGTTTAGGCAGTGACAATATTAAGATATCTGCACGGTTTAATAAATTATCGGACGTTGAGCAAGTAGCATACCTGCCATGGATTAATCCAGATAATATGATAGAAGCCTTGCTTAATTTCAACGCTGAAAACAAACAAGATAACAAAGGTAGATACAAGCGGAATATATGGGGGAATAAGATCGCTTCCGGTATTTTTGAGTGGAATCTTCTTGACGCAATTCATTGTATATATCTTCCCCCTCTTCGAAACGCTCTTGAAAAATTAGAATCGTATAAGGGTTCACGTTTAGCAAGATTAATTAAAAATTTAAGTCCTGCTATCCCTGAGGGAGAGAAACATCCTCTTGAGACTGAATTCAGTACATTTCAACAAAAACTTTTAGAGGATGAAACTATAAAAAAAGTCGATGCGACAATTAAAAGAAATATAATTGAAAGCGCGGGAACCATTTTTGGTCAAGATGCTATGATCCAGTTTGCTGAAATTAACTTCAATCGTATTGTTGAAAGATTACGGCTATTATTTTATCCTATAATCCCCAATGCTGGTAAGGTCAATGAGTATGAAATGTTTCGAGACCTCAATGAGAATAGTTTGGGACACAATAATATTTTGTATTTAGCGACAGTATTAGCTGAATTAGAGGGTTTGAGCAAAAATGAAACATTACATAAGATTCTGTTGATTGAAGAGCCCGAAGCTCACTTGCACCCTCAATTATTATCAAAGTTGTTGTATTTTATATCTAGCAAATCTAAAGAGGCTAATATTCAGGTTATTATAACCACTCACTCTTCCATAGTAGCATCTGCCGTGGGTATCGATAATGTGAAGGTACTGTCATGTACAGGGTTAGGCAAGAATCCAGATTATATATCATTAAGTGAGTGTGGGTTTAATGATAATTGTAAGTTTTTTCTTTCGAGATGGCTCGACACTACAAAATGCGCATTACTGTTTGCAAAAAATGTATTATTTGTTGAGGGTATTGCTGAAATGTTACTACTCCCTGAGTTGGCAAAAGTTTATTTTGCAGACCTAATCCGTCAGGGGCGATTAAAGTCTGAACTAAACACTCTCGAAGATTTTGGTATATCAATAATAAATATAGGGGGTGTATATTTTGATTATTTCATGCAAATATTTGGAGGATATACAATTAAAAAGGAAGGTGAACTTACCAGATGTGCTAGTATAAATGTGCGTTGTGCAGGAATAACAGATAATGATCCTCCTAAAGATACTGCCCCAATAAAATATGCAGAAGGAGACAATAGACTTTTGTTTATGATAAAACAATTGGAGCAGAACTCAAAAAATGCACGGTTATTTACAAACTTGAAAACATTTGAATATGATTTAGCTCTTGAGACAGGGAATATTATTCCATTATTTAACCTTCTACTTGAAAAGATAGATACAAATGGGGCAACAAAAAGGAAAGCCACAGAATATTCTACTATAGATTGGATTCAAAAAGAGCGTGATACTGATAAAGAGAATATGGAAGCATTTTTCACGGAAAAAGCTGAAGCAGCCAAATTTCTCCTAGATACTATTGAAAATGGGACCTTTATAACGAAAGGTGAATTTGCCCAATTATTAGCGTTAAAAATGGTTAACGAAGAAATCAGACTAATAGTGCCCACATATATTAAAAACGCTTTGGATTGGTTGGTAGAACCATATATCAATAAGGATGATGAAAAAGAAGCGAAATAGAATATACGAGCAATTAGGCTTGTCAATAGATACGAATGATCCTGAAATAGAAAAGCTATCAGAGAATCAACTCGATTTTATTCTGCATGATATCAGTCATAGTTGTTATTTAGAGGCGTGTCCCGGTGCTGGCAAAACAGAGGTAATAGGATTGAAATCTGCATATGAAATTAGAACTTGGAAAGAAGTGTTTTGTGGATTTTGCATTATCTCATTTACTAATAAAGCGGCGGGTGAAATAAAAAGTCGAATCGAAAAATATGCAGGTAATCGTGCCTCAAGCCACCCTCATTTTATTGGAACCTTAGATAGTTGGATTTATAATTATATATTTATTCCTTTTTGTACCTCTGATGTTCAGAATCATAAAGTTTCTATTATTGAGGTTGGTAGTAATGCAAATTTTCTTAATGCATATTGTTGCAAGACAGGATATATAACAGCAACGAGAACGATACCTATTTTTGCTAATAAGTATTACTTCGATTGTATTTCCCAAGATTTTGTTATTATCATTGACAGAGCAAAGGTTTCTCTAAGCGATTATTTGAATAGTGATGCCTTTAGGGCCTATCGCGCTGATAAAGATTGGTTAACTAATAAAAAAGTATATGAATCGTTTATGAAAACGAAGAACGCCTTTAATGAAAAGGGGTTCTTTACATTTGAAGACGTAGAAAATTGTTGCTTTAAATTATTAATGCAAAGAAAAGAAATCGCTACTAGACTAGCAACGCGATTTCCGCTAATAATAATTGATGAGTGTCAAGACCTATCTCCTGTACAAATTGAGTTATTGAGTATTTTAAGAGAAAATGGAACTAGATTAATCCTTGTAGGAGATATCAATCAATCTATATATGGTTTTAGACAAGCTAATCCTGAATATTTACTTAAATATGTTAGACGAAATGATATAGTCAAGTTATCATTGACAGATAATTATAGAAGTAATCAATCCATAGTTAATTGTTTTTCCCATATTATACCAAGTAATCCTCCGATAAAAGGAAAAAGACAAGCACTATTTGATAGAAGCGTGTTAGTATGGGAATATGATGATGATACGCTTTTTACTCTTCCTCGGAGATATGTTGATTTTTTGAAACAAAGTGATATAGCCCCATGCAATAGTAGTATATTGGTCCGGAGTAATAATTTTAGAAATAAGTTCATGGGTAACATGATAGATGAGAATAATCCTTACACCTTATTAGCCATGGCTATATACTTATGGAAAAAAACAGCAAAAACAAAAACAGATACTCAACTCTCAATATATTATGCTGGTAAGTATTTAAGTCAAGTCTGCTATAACGGAGATGGCAATAAGCGAGATTTCTTTTGTCCTTCCAATTTTGAGTCATTAACGTGGAGAAAACTAATTATGAACATTCTTGCGGGAATAGATGATTTATTATTCCCATTTGAAAACCTACAAGGGCAGAAATATAAGTGGTGTGAATGGGCTAGAAAAGCTCGTACATATTTTGACAAACTAAAGAATGATTTCCCGGAATGTTCTGATAATATTGACAATGCGAAAACAAAAAGATTACCAAATGGATATGGTAATGAAGAAGTATTATTATATTTGGAGGCAATGAACAATATTAATGAATTGCCCATTACAACCATTCACGATGCTAAAGGGCAAACTTTCGATTCGGTACTCTTAATATCAGAAAAAGACAAACACTCAAAAGGCGGCCATTTTGAGCAATGGTTTAATTCGAATAATGTTGAATATAAAAGATTAGGATATGTAGCAGCGTCAAGAGCAAAGCACTTGCTAATTATCGCTGTACCAATTTTAACTCAAGAGCAGAAACAACATATGATAGAAATAGGGTTAATTGAGAATCCTGTTCTTGCCTTATTCTGATTGACACCCCTGAAAATGTGAGATGGGGGTTTAAATTCCGGTTGCATGCAAATTGCATGCACGCAAAAAGAAAAGAGGTTAGAACGATTGTTCTAACCTCTTGATTTTCATGGTAGCGGGTCCGAGACTTGAACTCGGGACCTCATGATTATGAATCATGCGCTCTAACCAGCTGAGCTAACCCGCCATTGCTATCAAAGCGAGTGCAAAGGTAATAGAAATTTTCGATCGTGCAAAATCTTCGGGCAAAAAATCGACGAAAAATTCGCATTCAGACGCTTTGGCACTGATTTTGAGCCCAGTGCACGTAAACCGAAAATATGTCCCTGTCAGAATCTACACGCACGGAGATCCGTAACTGCCTGAGCATCCTCAAAGTAATCGCTGGAGTGGTTCTGCTCGCCGCCATTTCGTGGGAAATAATCGCCGGCGACCACATGCACTTTTCACGCAACTACCTGATCATCCAGCTCGTGGTCTGCATCCTTTTCCTATGCGATTTCTTCGTACGGTGGGCAGCCTCGGAGCGCAAAGGCCGCTTCTTCGCCCGCAATTTCCTCGTACTGCTGATTTCGATACCCTATCTGAACATCATCGACTGGAGCGGCGCCGAACTCCCCCGCTACTGGGCCATGCTGATCGGCATCATGCCGCTGATGCGGGCGTTCCTCGCATTTTACATCGTGGTGCAGTGGCTCGTGGACAACAAGGTCCGAAAACTCTTCTTCGCCTACATCTTCACCGTGGTCGTCTTCACCTATATTTCGGCGCTGGTCTTCTACGATTACGAAATACTCGTGAACAGCAAGCTCCACGGTTTCGGCAACGCGCTGTGGTGGGCGTGGATGAACGTCACGACCGTCGGGGCCGAGATATTCCCCGTGACGACCATCGGCAAGATATTCTGCGTGATGCTCCCCTCGCTGGGCATGATGTTCTTCCCGATCTTCACGACCTACGTACTGCAGGAGTACTCGCACAAAAAAGAGTCCGACCAATAGGCCGGACTCCTCTTTTCGGGGAGACATCCCCTATTTCTTCTGCGCCTTCAGCAGGTCGCGGATTTCGGTGAGCAGCTGCTCCTCTTTGGACAGCACCGGCCCGGCGGCGGGCGCAGGGGCCTCCTCCTTCTTCTTCATCAGGCGGTTCATCAATTTCACCATCATGAAGACGCAGAACGCCAGAATCGTAAAGTCGATGCACTGCTGGATGAAAGCGCCGTAATTCCAGTAGACGGGTTCGACGGCGGCCTGCGCCACCGTCTCGCCTCCACCCGTCACGGCATCGCCGACGGCATGCACGGCGCTCGAAGTCATGTCGCGGAACTTCGAAATATCGAGCCGCAGCTGCGAGAAGTCGGTATTGCCGATCAGCGCCCCGATCGGCGGCATCAGGATGTCATTCACCAGCGACGACACGATTTTGCCGAAAGCGCCGCCGATGATTACGCCGACGGCCATGTCCATCACGTTTCCCTTGAGGGCAAACTCCTTGAATTCTTTGAAAAATGCCATAAATCTGAGGTTAAATTAATCGATGGAACAAATATAGCGATATTTACCGAATCCGCAATCAAAAAAGCCGTCCGCAGAACGCGGGCAGCTTTTCTTCGGATAAGCAGGCCGGAGGGAACTATACGATCTCGACCAGCACGGCGTCGGTGGCCACGTTGTCGCCGGGATGCGCCAGAATCTGCTTGACGGTGCCGGCGTAATCGGTCGTCACGGAGTTCTCCATCTTCATGGCTTCGAGAACAACGATTTCCTGACCCGCTTTTACCGTATCGCCGACCTTCACCTTGAATTCGATGATGCGGCCGGGCAGCGGCGCCGTAACGGTATTGCCCGTAATGGCGGCCGCAACACTCTCCTCGGCCTTCTTCTCCTCGGCCTTGGGTTCCGCAGGCTTCGAAGCGGCGTAGGCCTTGACCTTCATGTCCGTCAGGAAGTTCTTGGCGACCAGCGGGAAGAGTTCGAGCAGCAGGACCTCCTTCTCGTTTGCGGCGAGTTTCACGCCGCCGGCTTCGGGAAGCTCCGGATTGGGCTGCATCTGGTATTTCGACGTATCGTAGGGAGTCTCCTCGCGGACGCCGCAGATCTTGAAGCGGAATTCGGGGTCGATCTTCACGGGCGTATGTCCGTACTCACCCTTCACCAGCCCCACGAACTGCGAGCTTTTGTTGGTGTACATCGGACGTCCGGCCTTCTCGTCGAGGGCGCAGTTCACGGCCTGCGCGCCCACGATCTGCGAAGTCGGGGTCACCAGCGGCGGCAGACCCGCGGCCAGACGCACCGAGGGAATCAGCTCCATGGCGCGCGGCAGGATGTCCTCGGCCTTGAGCTGCTTGAGCTGGGCGACCATGTTCGAATACATGCCGCCGGGAATCTCGGCCTTCTGCACCAGTTCGTTGGGTGCCGGGAAGCCGAAGTAAGCCTCGATCTTGCGGCAGGCGTCGATCGTCGCGGCCTCATCGTCGGCCTGAGCGGCCTTGATCGCCTTGTCGAACAGCGCGTCGATCTCGGCGGGCAGCGTGTCGGTGAGCGGATTGAAGGGCTTGGGTTCGGGTTTCTCCGTGCCGAATACCGACTGGTTGAGTTCCTTGCGGATCTCGCGCAGCAGGGTGTTGATCTTGGCGACGGCCTCCATGTTCACACCGGTATCGACGCCGAGCTTCTTGCAGAAGACGTGCACCAGCTCGATGGCCGGGGCGCCCGTGCCTTCGGCGAAATACCAGCAGTTGGTATCGACGACATCGACGCCGGCGATGATTGCCGCAAGCACCGATGCAAGGCCGTAGCCGGGCGTACAGTGGGTATGGAAATCGACCGGAATGTCGATGTTCTTCTTGAACAGCTTGACCAGCGTGGCGACGCGGCGCGGCGGAATCAGACCCGACATGTCCTTGATCGTAATCATGTCGGCGCCCAGCGCGGCCATCTGCTTGGCCTTGTCGAGGAAATAGGCGTCGGTGAAGACCTGCTCATGGCCTTTTTTGCCCATGAGCTTGGCGAAGAAACCGGGTTCGGGATATTTCGGATCGACCGTATAGCAAACCGCGCAGTCGGCGATGCCGCCGTACTGCTTGACGTACTTGACCGTCGATTTGACGTTGTCCACGTCGTTCAGGGCGTCGAAAATACGCATGATACCCAGCCCGCTCTCGATCGAGTTGCGGCAGAAGCCGTCGATCACGTCGTCGGGATAGGGAGCGTAGCCGAACAGGTTGCGGCCGCGCGACAGGGCCGTGAGTTTCGACACATTGCCGACGGCCTTATGAATGGTCTCCAGACGCGTCCACGGATTCTCATTGAGATAGCGCATCACCGAGTCGGGCACGGCACCGCCCCAGACCTCCATCGCATAGAAATTTGCATCTTTGTAGTACGGCAGGCAGCGGTCTACTTGCGCCTGCGACATGCGCGTCGCGAACGAGGACTGCTGTCCGTCGCGCAACGTAAGGTCTCTGATTTTGAGATTTCTCGCCATTGTGATATATGGATTAAGGGTTCTTATGCTCGTTTTTACTGTTATTCCAATAACAAATATAATAAACAATTTCAAATTCCAACTATTTTGCACGGAATTTTCACAAAAAACGACCGAAAAGATTACTTTTCGTAAAGGCCCCGCTCCGCAGGGACTTCCGGGCCATGCGCCCTGACAGCGCCGCCGGGCACAAAGAGCTGTTTATCAGGCGTGCCGTCGAGGTAGCGCTTCTTGAAGATATTGACGCAGAAGACGAACATCTCAAGCAGCAGCGGACCGAAGATGACGCCCATGAACCCGAAGAGCGAGAGTCCGATGAATACGCCGAAGATCGTCACGAGCGGGTGCGTGTCGGCCAGTTTCTTCTGCATCACGAAACGCACGACATTGTCCACGTGCGTCACCACCAGTCCGCCGTACAGCGTCAGCCCCACGGCCGGCCCCCACTCGCCCGCAAGGGCCATGTATCCGGCCAGCGGCAGCCAGACCAGCGCCGTGCCGAAGATCGGGATGATCGTCGCGAAGCAGGTCAGCACGCCCCAGAACAGCGGACTGGGAGCGCCGAAGATCAGGTAGCCGATGTAGGCCACGATACCCTGCACCACGGCCAGCAGGGGGATTCCGATGGCGTTCGAGCGGACGATCATATGCACTTCGCGCATGACGCTGCCGCTCACCGAGCTGTCGAAGGGAAGTATCTCGCGGCAGTACTCCTCCATGCGGCGGCCGCCGATGAGCATGAAGTAAAGCACGAACAGCAGCACGACGATATTGATCCCGAAATCGAAAATGCTCGACACGACCCACTGCCCCAGCTTGGGAATCATGCCGATCATCGAGGAGATGTTCTCCTCCTGCCAGAGGTTGTAGCCGGTTTTCTCGTGAATGAGCGCCGCGATGTGCTTGAGCGGCGTAATGATCAAATCGGGCCGGAGCGTGATGTCCTGCACCTGATTGACTACCATCCAGACGATCAGGCTGATGGGGACCAGAAAACAGAGCACCGCCTCGGCCAGCAGCAGCGAGGCGGCAAGACTGCGCCGCCAGCGGCGGCAGGCCGTCAGGACCTGCATCTGCCGCCGGAGCAGCACGTAGATCGTCGCCGCGCCGAGCAGACCGCCCAGAAACGGAGTCAGCTCGATGCAGATCGTGATCCCCAGTCCGAGGATCAGCACGAAAAGCGAATAGCGCCAGTATCTTTCCCTGAAGTTCCGCATACGCCGCAGCGGGCGCAAGGAACGTGCCGGAAGCCCTCCCGACGGCCCCGGCAACGCACTGAAAATTTGTTTGATAAAAATTTCGCATGTTCTATTGCGGCGTCGGAATATTTGATTTATATTTGTGCTATGAAACTTATGGCTGACTTAGTCAACATATCGGTCTGTTCGCATCTTTTCCGTATATATGCGGGGGGGGGTGGCTTTTATAACGTGCGAAAACGAACGCAACTAGATCATCGTGGCTATATAATATAAGTAACGAGGGATACTCCGGACGAGGTGTATCCCTCTCTGCTTTTACGGACCCTTCGGAAAACGGCCTTGCAGGGGTCTGCGGCAGGGAAGCGAATCGCAAATGCAACGAAAACGATAACAAAACCCTTTTTTATTAACTAAATTATTTGGTATGAAGAAACTTTTCATTCTGATGCTCTCGATTTTCACCGTCGCCGCGGCTTCCGCGCAGGTGACGACTTCGGGCATGAACGGTACGGTTACCGACGAACAGGGCCAGCCCCTCGCCGGCGCCACCGTTATCGCCGTGCACACCCCTTCGGGTACGCAGTACGGCGCCGTGACCAACAAGGACGGCCGCTACAACCTGCAGGGCCTGCGTACGGGCGGTCCCTACACCGTGACCTTCTCGTTCGTGGGTTATCAGGGCGTCGAGTTCCCCGGACTCGAACTGCAGCTGGGCGAAACCCTCACGCGCAACGCTTTCCTGAAGGACAGCCAGACGCTCGAAGCCGTAGTCGTTACGGCCGACGGCCGCAACAGCTCGATGAACGTAAACCGCGCAGGCGCCGTTACGAGCATCTCCAGCGAGCAGATCGAGCTGATGCCTTCGGTAAGCCGCAGCATGAACGACATCATGAAACTCACGCCGCAGGCTTCGACCACCACGTCGGGTCTGGCGATCGGCGGCGGTAACTACCGTCAGTCGTACGTAACGGTAGACGGCGCCGCGTTCAACAACGCCTTCGGCATCGGCGGCAACCTGCCCGCAGGCGGCTCGCCCATCTCGCTCGACGCACTGGAGCAGATGTCGGTATCGGTCACCCCCTACGACGTTCGCCAGAGCGGCTTTACGGGCGGTGCGATCAACGCCGTAACCAAGTCGGGAACCAACGAATTCAAGGCTTCGGCATATGTTTTCGCCAAGAGCGACCAGCTTCAGGGCGACAAGTACGACGGCGGCAAACTGTCGCTGAGCGAAATGCGCAACACCACCCTCGGCTTCAGCATCGGCGCCCCGATCGTCAAGGACAAGCTCTTCGTGTTCGCCAACTTCGAGCGCGAGTGGAACACCACGCCGGGAACGTCGCGTCTGGCACGCACCAGCGAGGGCCAGAGCTTCGGCGGCGGCTCGCAGTACAACCGTCCGACGGTCGAAAAACTCGACGAAATCAGCAATTTCCTGATCGACAAATACGGCTACAACCCCGGTCCCTACCAAGGCTATTCGGTAAAAACGCCCGGCTACAAACTCATGGCCCGCGTAGACTGGAACATCAACCGCAACAACTCGCTCAACGTACGCTTCAGCCGTACGCAGAACAAGTATTCGTCGTCGCCGTCCAGTTCGATCAGCCCGCTGGACAGCAAACTGACCTATGACCGCAACGACTACGGCCGTACTTCGAATTACGCCATGTATTTCCAGAATTCGCGCTACTATCAGGAGCAGAACTTCACGTCGGTAGCCGCCGAGCTGAATTCGCGCTTCCTCGAAGGCCGTCTGACCAACACGCTGCGCTACACCTACTCGCATCAGTACGAGCCGCGCAGCTACGACGGCAAGCTCTTCCCGACCGTAGACATTCTGGAAGAATACCAAGGCAACCGCGCCGTATACGCCTCGTTCGGTCTCGACCCCTTCACGTACGGCAACCTGCGCGAGGTCAGCACGCACGTCGTGACGGACGAAATCGGCTATACGGTCGGCAAGAACCGTTTCGTCGCCGGTCTGCAGTTCGAGCACAACGTGGCCAAGAACGGCTACCTGCAGGGCGGCGCCGGCTACTACGTCTATGAGACATGGGACGATTTCAAGAACGACCGCGAACCGCTGGCGTTCCGTATCGCCCACGGCAACAACGACGTACTGGCTCAGGAGTATCCCCAGTTCACCTACATGCAGTATTCGATCTACCTGCAGGACGAGATCAATTTCAGCGAGCGCTTCAAGGCCACGGTCGGCATCCGTTTCGAGGTGCCCTCCTACCCCTCCATCGACAACAACGAGAACAAGGACTTCACGCAGGCTTTCGCCAACTACGGCGGCTATAAGACCTCGGACATGCCCAAAGCACGTCTGGCCGTAGCTCCCCGCGTAGGTTTCAACTGGGATATGACCGGCGAACGCAAATACATTCTCCGCGGCGGTACGGGCGTCTTCAACGGCCGTCTGCCGTTCGTATGGCTGGTGTCGGTAGCCGGAAACAGCAACTGCATCCAGAACGGACTCTCGCTCTACAAGGGCGATTCGCGCATGCCCAGCTTCCACACCAACGTCAACGACATGCTGAAGGACATTTACGGCGGCACCTACAAACAGCAGGATCTGGCGGCCAACACGCAGCCTACCATTCTGGACAAGAAACTCAAGATGCCCTCCACGTGGAAGACCTCGCTGGCGCTGGATCTGAAACTGCCGGGTGACGTTGACCTGAATATCGAGGGAATCTACAACAAGGATTTCAACTCGGTAACCGTAACCAAACTCGGTATCGAAGAGAACCCCGCAGGCATTCAGCTTCCGGGCGAACCTGCTCTGCGCAAGGCATGGAAGAGCCAGAATATCAGAAACAAGAATCCCGAAGAGAAATACTCCATCAATCCTTACCTGATCAACAACGCCGATATTGACGGATATTACGCATCGGTTTCCGCTCAGGTGTCGAAACGCTGGGGCTTCGGTCTCTCGCTGATGGCTGCCTACACCTATTCGAGCGCCAAGAACGTGATCGACGGCATCGGCGACCAAGTGACTTCGGCATATAACACCAATACGTTCAACCGCAACGGTTCGAACACGCCCGAACTGGGATACGCATCGTACGTATCGCCCCACCGCATTCTCTTCAACGTAGGCTACCGTCTGGCGCAGAAGAACGGCGCATCGAACTTCGGACTCTACTACGAAGCGTTCCAGCACGGCTATATCGGCGGTTACTCCTACTCGCGCTACTCCTATACGATGGGTAACGTCACCGGCGACGGCGGTGCAGCCCTGCTTCTCTACATCCCGACCCGCGAACAGCTCGACAAGATGACGTTCGCCGATCTGGTGGACAACGGCAAGGTCATCTACTCGGCCGCCGACCAGAAAAACGACTTCTGGGCATTCATCAACAAGGATTCCTACCTGTCGAAGCACATCGGCGAATACTCGAAGCGCGGCGGCGCCGTGATGCCGTGGCAGCACATGGTGAATTTCAAATTCGCGCAGGATTTCTACATCAATATCAACGGCAAGCGCAACACGATCACGCTGGGCGTCGATATCAACAACCTCGCCAACCTGATCAACCGCAACTGGTGCGGCATCGACCGTCTCGAATCGTCGCAGATTCTGAAATACAACACCAAGACCAACGCCTACAACTTCACCAAGCCCGTTTGGTCGAAGTATGCGAGCACGGTTGCGACTTGGTCAGCCATGTTCAGCATCCGCTACACGTTCAACTAAGTCTCCGAAAGACTGCAATGCAAAGAGAGGCCGGTTTTCACCGGCCTCTCTTATTTTTATCGCTTCCTATTGTTACAGCAGCCTGCGGCGCAGCTCGTCGCATGCGGCGGCGGGATTCCGGTGGTCGAAAAGGTATCCGGCGATGCCCAGCCCTTCGGCGGCGGCGATATTCGCCGCGCGGTCGTCGATGAAAAGGGTTTCGGCGGGATCGAGTCCGTAGCGTTCCAGCAGGATTTCGTAAATCCGCGGTTCGGGCTTTACCGTCCCCTCCTCGCAGGAGACCACCTCGCCGTCGAAAAGCCGGTAGACGGGAAAACGGCGCAGGAAGGCGATGAACTCGCGCGACATGTTCGAAAGCACGTAAAGCCTGTACCCCGCGGCCTTCAGGTCGCCGACGAGCCGTTCGGTCGGCGCGACAGGCTCCTGCATGTCGATCGACAGCAGCAGAAAACGTTCGCACTTTTCGCGCGGGCAGCCGGTCGTCCGGGCGAGAATGTCGGTCACCTCGCCGAGCGTCGATGCGCCCCGGTCGTACTCCTCCCAGAAAAGGGGCATCCGCTCCGAGCGGATAAAGCTGAAAAATTCATGGAATTCCTGTGTGGACTTATTTTTGTCGCGGGCGAAAAGCACCCCGCCGAGGTCGAAAACGATATTTTTCATGGCGTAAAGATAGCCATTTTTTCTTTGGTTCGGGATTTGCAGGTCTGCGTTCGAACAAAAACTCAGTTTATGAACCACGGCATAAGCATTCTTTTCCGCGCCATACCCCTCGCGATGGCGGCATTCTGTTTCGGTTACGGAGCCTACGTCTTCGCCGCCGGAAGCGATCCTTCACGGCTGACCGCAGGTCCCGTCGTCTTTTTCCTCGGCTCGATCTGCGTCGCGCTCTACTGCACGGCCGCGACCATCATCCGCCAGATCATCGGCACCTACAGCGCCGCCGCGAAGTACCTTTTCCCGGCCGTCGGTTACGCTTTCGCCGCCATGACGGTCATCTGCGGAATCTTCATCATCACGTCGAACATGACGGGCGCATACGTCACGGGGCATGTGGTCTGCGGACTCGGACTCATCACGGCCTGCGTCTCGACGGCCGCCACCTCCTCGACCAGATTCAGCCTGATCCCCAAAAACTCAGGCGACAGCAGCTTCTCGATCAATCCTGCGGGATTCTCGCGCGGACAAAGCTCGCTGCTGATCTTCATCGTATCGGCCGTGGCCGCCGGAGCATGGCTCTGGTGCATCCTGCTGTTTTCGATCGGGACGCTCCCAGCGCATATCGTCGCGGGCAGCGTCATGTTCGGCATCGCCTGCGTCTGCACCTCGCTGATCGCGCTGGTCGCCAGCATCGCCCGGCAGGCACGGGGCAGCTACACGATGGGCGAACGCCGCCGCTGGATGAGTCTGGTGCTCTGCATGGGCGGACTGGCTTTCGTGCTGGGGCTGATCCTGATCTTCACATTCCGGGGCGAGTCGATCAATTTCGTGGGCTTCGTACTGATCGGACTGGCGCTGATCTGCTGGAGCATTTCGAGCAAGGTGATCCTGCTGGCGAAAATCTGGCACGCCGATTTCCCGCTGGCCAACCGCATCCCGATCATTCCGGTACTCACGGCGCTGGCGTGCCTTTTCCTCGCCGCGTTCCTCTACGAAGCGGCGCTGTTCGAAACCAAATACTTCGTTCCGGCGCGCGTACTGACGGGATTCGGCGCCATCTGCTTCACGCTCTACTCCATCGTCTCGATTCTCGAAAGCGGCGCGAACAAGAAATAACGGCACCTCCGGATAACATCATCTTCCGACACACGAAAGCCTTTCGTCCGTTATGGCCGAAAGGCTTTTTCACATATGGCGGCGGACGGCGGTGCGGCAGATACAAAGCGACGCGCAGAGAACCGCCGCCGGAGAGAGGCCGGCTGCGGACAACCGGCGGAAAAGCAAACAACAACGCAGCGGACTGGCAGCCAAGAAACAACGGACGCTAAGCGACAGACGCAAAGCAGCGGGCACAGGAATCCCGCAGGCAAAAAGCGAACGATAAAGCGACGGGCAGAATGCGGTAAACAGACAACGGCGAACGGCAAACGGCAGACGGCATGCTTCGTTTCGAATCCGCACTCCCGCCGAATCAGCGACGGCCGCCCGCAGATGCAGGCAGCCGTCGCAGCAAGGGATTCCGGCAGACTAAAAAAGGTGGAAAGCCACCGTCAGGCCGGCCATGACGATCGAGACCATCGACATCAGTTTGATGAGGATATTGAGCGACGGACCCGACGTATCCTTGAAGGGGTCGCCCACAGTATCGCCCACGACGGTCGCCTTGTGGCAGTCGGAGCCTTTACCGCCGAAATGCCCCTCTTCGACCATCTTCTTGGCGTTGTCCCACGCGCCGCCCGCATTGGCCATGAACACGGCCAGCACGAAGCCCGAACTCAGGCCGCCGACAAGCAGTCCCATGACGCCCGCCACGCCGAACACCAAGCCGACGACCACCGGCACGGCGATAGCCAGCAGACTCGGCAGCAGCATCTCGCGCTGGGCGCCGCGCGTCGAAATCTCGACGCACCGGGCATAGTCGGGAGTGCCCTCGCCCGTAAGGATGCCCTTGATCTCGCGGAACTGGCGGCGCACCTCGTTCACCATGCTCTGGGCCGCACGCCCCACGGCGTTCATCGTCAGGCCGCAGAACAGGAACGACATCATCGCGCCGACAAACACGCCGATCAGCACCGTCGGATTCATCAGCGACACGTGGTAATACTCCATAAAATCGAGGAGCGAAGCCTTCTCGACCAGCTGCGTCGTGCCGTTGGGCAGGTCGAGGGCCGTCACGCCGTTGTGCAGCAGTCCGATGCGTATCTCCTCGATATAGGAGGCCAGCAGCGCGAGGGCCGTCAGCGCGGCCGAACCGATGGCGAAGCCCTTGCCCGTGGCGGCCGTCGTGTTGCCCAGCGCGTCGAGCGCATCGGTGCGTTTGCGCACTTCGGGTCCCAGCCCGCTCATCTCGGCATTGCCGCCGGCATTGTCGGCGATCGGGCCGTAAGCGTCCGTGGCGAGGGTGATGCCCAGCGTCGAGAGCATGCCGACCGCGGCGATGCCGATGCCGTAAAGGCCCAGCGATATGCTCTGCGCAGACATGATATGCTCCATGTCGAAGCCGATGGCGCAAAGGTAGGCGAGGATAATCGCCACGCCGATCGTCAGGACCGGAACAGCCGTCGAGATCATGCCCGACCCGATACCCGCGATAATCACGGTGGCGGGTCCCGTCTGTGCGCTTCCGGCGATCTTCTGCGTCGGCTTGTAGGAGTGCGAGGTGTAATACTCGGTGGCCTGCCCGATGATGATGCCGGCCAAGAGTCCCGTGATGACCGAGAACGACAGTCCGATCCAGTTCTCGATTCCCAGCAGATAGAGGATGCCGAACGTCGCGCCGGCGATCAGCAGCGAACTGAAATTGACGCCCACGCCCAGCGAACGGAGCAGTTCGCGCATCGTGGCGCCCTCCTTGGTGCGCACGAGGAAGATGCCGATGATCGAAAGCACGATGCCCACGGCAGCGATCAGCATCGGCGCCAGCACGGCGCGCAGCTGCATGGCCATCCCGTCCGCCGAAGCGAAGGCGGCGGCTCCGAGAGCCGCGGTGGCGAGTATCGAGCCGCAGTAGCTTTCGTAAAGGTCGGCGCCCATGCCGGCCACGTCGCCCACGTTGTCGCCCACATTGTCGGCGATGGTCGCGGGATTGCGCGGGTCGTCTTCGGGAATTCCCGCCTCGACCTTGCCCACGAGGTCGGCGCCCACGTCGGCCGCCTTGGTATAGATCCCGCCGCCGACGCGCGCGAAGAGCGCCTGCGTCGAAGCGCCCATGCCGAAGGTCAGCATGGTGGTCGTGATGACGACGAGTTTCTGCGGTCCGGTGACATCGACGAAATATTCGAGGATGACGTACCAGAACGAAATGTCGAGCAGGCCCAGCCCCACTACGACCAGCCCCATCACCGCGCCGCTGCGGAATGCGACCTTCAGGCCGCGGTCGAGCGACTGGCGCGCGGCGTTGGCCGTACGCGCCGAAGCGTAGGTCGCGGTCTTCATGCCGAAATAGCCGGCCAGTCCCGAAAAGAATCCGCCCGTCAGGAAGGCGAAGGGCACCCACGGGTTCTGCACCCCGGCGCCGTAGGCCAGATAGGCGAAAAACAGCGCCAGCACCACGAATACGATGGCGACGACCTTGTACTGCTGGCGCAGGTAGGCCATGGCGCCCCGGCGCACGTGCCCGGCGATCTCGCGCATGCGCGGCGTGCCTTCATCCTCGCGCTTCATCGCACGGTAAAACGCCCAAGCCAGCAACAGGGCGATAACCGCGGCAGCGGGAATGAACCAGAAAATGGAAGGAATGTTCATTTCGATAGAATTTGGTTTTAAGTTGGTAAATCGGTTATTACTACAAATATAATAAAATTCCCGAAACGCCGTCCCCGCAAAGGGACCGTTCCGTAGCACAAAAAAATCCCCGGACAGCTGTCCGGGGATTCGAATACCGACAAATCGGATTACGAACCGAAGTTGTCGTAGAGGATATTTTCGGGCGGCACGCCGAGACTGTCGAGCATCTTCACCACCGAAGCGATCATCATCGGAGGTCCGCACATGAGGTAGATGCAGTCCTCAGGTGCCTGATGGTTCTTCAGGTAATTCTCGTACAGCACGTTGTGGACGAAGCCCGGCGTGTACTTCACGCCTGCGGCGTCCGCTTCGGGATCGGGACGGTCGAGCGCCAGATTGAACGAGAAGTTGGGAAAATCCTTCTCGATGGCGTGGAACTCGTCGAGATAGGGAACCTCCTTCAGCGCACGCGCGCCGTACCAGAACGAAACGGGACGCTTGGTCTTCTCGGTCTTGAACAGGTGCATCAGGTGGCTGCGCATGGGCGCCATGCCGGCGCCGCCGCCGATGAAGATCAGCTCCTGCGTATCGGGCAGGTCGTCCGGCAGGAAGAACTCGCCGTAAGGACCCGAAATCGTGATCTTGTCGCCCGGCTTGCGCGAGAAGACATACGACGAGCAGATACCCGGATTGACCTTCATGAAGCCGCCCGTCGCCTTGTCGAACGGCGGAGTGGCGATACGGATGTTGAGCATGATGATATTGCCCTCGGCCGGGTGGTTGGCCATCGAGTAGGCGCGGAACGTGTCTTCGGGGTTGGTCGTAACCAGATCCCACATCTTGAACTTGTCCCAGTCGGCGCGGTACTTCTCATCGACGTCCATGTCCGAGAACTTGATGGCGTCGTACTTCGGGATGTCGATCTGAATGTAACCGCCACTGCGGAACTTGAGGTTCTCGCCTTCGGGCAGCTTCACGACGAACTCCTTGAGGAAGGTCGAAATGTTGCGGTTGGAGACGACCGTACACTCCCACTTCTTGACACCGAGCACGGCTTCGGGCACCTTGATCCTGAGGTTTTCCTTCACCTTGACCTGACAGCCCAGACGCCAGTGGTCCTTGGCCAGCTTGCGCGAAATGAATCCGGTTTCGGTCGGCAGGATATCGCCGCCGCCTTCGAGCACCTGACATTTGCACATGCCGCACGAACCGCCGCCGCCGCAGGCCGAAGGCAGGAACACCTTGTTGTTGGCCAGCGTCGAAAGCAGCGTCGAGCCGCTCTCGGCGGTGATGACCTTCTCGCCGTCGTTGATGTCGATGGTCACTTCGCCCGACGAGGTCAGTTTAGCCTTTGCGAAGAGAAGCAGCCCCACCAAGAGGAGGGTTACAGCCAGAAAGGCAATGATTGCAACTATAATAGTCAATTCCATGTTTTCCGAATCTCTTTTAAGGTTAGAACTGAATACCGGAGAAGATCATGAAGGCGATACCCATCAGGCCGGTGATGATAAAGGCGATACCCGGACCCTTGAGCGCCGCAGGAATCTGCGAGTAAGTCGTCTTCTCGCGGATCGCGGCCATCATCACGATAGCCAGCCACCAGCCCAGACCGGAGCCCAGACCGTAGACGATCGACTGCCAGAGCGACGTAAGCTCCAGCGCATCGACTTTCTGCTGCATGAAGAGCGAGCCGCCCATGATGGCGCAGTTCACGGCGATCAGCGGCAGGAAGATGCCCAGCTGGCTGTAAAGCGTCGGCGAGAACTTCTCGACGGCCATCTCCACCAGCTGCACGAAAGCCGCGATGGTGGCGATGAAGACGATGAAGGTCAGGAAGTCCAGATTGACGTCCGGAAGCCCGGCCCACGCGAGGGCGCCCGCCTTGAGTACGTATTCATACAGGAAGTAGTTCAGCGGCACGGTCATCACCATTACGAACGTAACGGCGGCGCCGAGGCCGAGGGCGGTTTTGACGCTCTTCGAAACGGCGATGTAGGAACACATGCCGAAGAAGAACGCGAAGACCATGTTGTCGATAAAGATCGACCGGATAAAGATATTCAATGATTCCATACGCTATTCTCCTATTTTTCCTGTAAATCCTTGTTGCGCGAACGGTGCACCCAGATGATGCAGCCCACGATGATCAGCGCCATCGGCGGGAAGAGCATCAGGCCGCAGTTGGAGTAGAAACCGCCCTCGGCGATATACCAGCTCTCAGGAACGATGCGGAAGCCCAGCAGCGAACCCGAACCGAAAAGCTCGCGGAAGAAAGCCACGATCACCAGAATCAGGCCGTAGCCCAGACCGTTGCCGATACCGTCGAGCAGTGACGCCCACGGCTTGTTGGCCAGCGCGAAGGCCTCGATGCGGCCCATGACGATACAGTTGGTGATGATAAGGCCCACGTAAACCGACAGCTGCTTGGAAACCTCGAAAACGTAGGCTTTAAGCACCTGATCGACCAGAATTACCAGCGCGGCGATAACCACCAGCTGTACGATGATGCGGATGCGCGAGGGCACGCCGTTGCGCAGCAGCGACATCACCAGATTCGAGAATCCCGTCACGACCGTCACGGACAAGGCCATGACGATGGCGGGTTTGAGCTGTACGGTGACGGCCAGCGCCGAGCAGATACCCAGAATCTGCACGATGACCGGGTTGTTCGC
>OLZA01000388.1_pt1 | contig 29080 bp, 27 predicted proteins | sample 1673431 | NCBI WGS metagenome assembly OLZA01 (sample SAMEA103958111, study PRJEB25191) | human gut metagenome | biome: human-associated habitat [ENVO:00009003]; feature: intestine environment [ENVO:2100002]; material: feces | place: Germany | collected 2013/2015 | reverse complement strand
CACGCCCATTTGAAACGGCGGCTTTGATTTTCAGAGCCGCCGTTTCTTTGCGTTTGCACAAACCAATGACGACTTGCAGGGACACGGTAGCCGATTGGAGGTTGATTTACCGTGTCCTTCTTTTTATTTCGCAGTATCCATGATCTGCACCAGTTAAAAAAAGCGTAGCTCCCCCATCGGAGCAGTCCGGCTTTGAATGTGAAATTAAACAGTACATAACCGATAATATATTTTCATGCGCTTGTGCGGCTTTGTGTCGCGCAGGCGCATTTTGCTTTCCAGACTTCGAGACAAAGTGTCCCGAGGCGCGGTGCCGTTCTCCGCCGTTACTCCATTTCGTTTCCGACCAACCCCGAACAAACTGAAATGGAGGATTTTACGATGACTACTATCAATCTGAAAGATTTTTATTATTGGTACACGCAGGATCAGCTTATCGAAGTTTCTGACGAGGTGGCCGAGGTATTCAAGGCCGATGCCCGCTATGAAATGGCCTACCAGCGGCGGCTCTCCCGGCACAAGGCGCAGTATTCTCTGGACTGCGATGACGGGATTGAATATTCCGCTTGCCTGCATGAGCCGACCCCGCAGGAGCTCCTTGAACGGATGGAAACCTTTCTTCGTCTGTGGAACGCTCTCAATTCTCTGCCGGAGATCCAGGGCCGCAGAATTGACGCACATATCATTCTTGGCAAGTCGATTAAGGAAATTGCCGAGGCCGAGGGCGTACATGAGGAGTCTATTCGCCAGTCGATCAAGCGTGGCCTTGAACGCATGAAAAAAACTTTTTGATTTTTTCTTCTTAACCCACTTGGAATTGATGAAAAAATGTCTCGGTTTATGAGAGGAGGTTTTCTTCCTAACGCGAGGGAATAACGGCAACCCTGAGTAAGTACGTGGAGCCAGACGGTGGGTGCGCGGTGACATTTCCCAAAAGAGATTGAGCGAACAACACCAACACTGTAAATGGGCCCGGCCATCCCAAGGCCATGATCCGGCGCTGAACAGGTTGGCTGCCTGTTCCTCCGGGCTTGTCGCTTTACTTGCGTTGAGAGCGCCGCACAGAAAATAACGATTGTCTTTGGACAGGCCAAGTAAATATGTGCGGCGCTCTCTAATATTCAAAAACTATAATAAACCTCGAGACAAAGTGTCCCAAGGTGGAGTAAGGCAACAGGCCAGCATCCCGGTGGTGCTGGCCTGTTGCGTTTCCCCACCAAACAGCGGGAGGCGTTCTATCAATCTGCGAAGGAGGTTTACCGTGAAATTAACTACACAGGAACTTGAACAAATGAGAAGCGTTGACATTGGCGCGGTGGCTGCCGAGTCCCTGCCTGATGTGAGCGGTATGACCTTTGACAATGCGCTTTCCCGAAAGGAGCGCATCTCTCGATTTTTGCAGACTGTCAAAAATCCATACTGCTTTTGCATCGGTGGTGTTGGCGTGAAAATTGAATTTGCTGAAAGCGGGCCATCTCTCCAAGATAAGCTGACGGATTTCCTGCTGCGGCAAAGAAGCGGGCTGTAACTTCGGTTACAGCTCGTTTTGCTTCTTCGAGACAAAGTGTCCCGAAGCGGAGGCATCCTTGTTGTCCTCCCCGGACAGAGTTATAATATAAGTGTAATGTGATAGGGAAGGAGGAACAATGGCACGAGCAAAAAACAGAGGGTATCAGCAGAGTTTCTCTCCCTCTTACACAATCCGCCGCTGGCGGCTGGGCATCTATATCCGGCTTTCAAAGGAAGATTTGAAAAAAGGAAAAGACGATAGCAACAGCGTAAAGAACCAGCGTGACCTACTGAACGATTTTTACCGACGCAACATTGACGAGTTTGAAAGCATCACGGAATATGTGGATGATGGTCATACTGGAACGGACGCCAACCGTGAAGATTTTCAACGGCTCTTGGCGGATGTCATGAGTGGTAAAATCAACTGCGTTATAGTAAAAGACCTGTCCCGCTTCGCACGAAATTATAGCGATGCCGGAAGTTTGATCGATAACCTGTTTGTTCAAATGGGTGTTCGCTTTATCAGCCTTGCTGAGAATGTGGACAGCTACAAGAACCCCGACAGCGTTTCAAATATCATCGTTCCCATTACAAACGTGATGAACGATAATTACTGCTATCAGACTTCCAAAAAGATCCGGCAGGTATTTGATTACAAACGGCGCAACGGCCAGTATATCGGAGCATTTGCTCCTTACGGCTATGTAAAGCACCCAAAGGACAAGCACAGGCTGATTGTTGATCCCGATGCTGCTGAAAATGTCAAACTCATTTTCACAATGCTTATTCAAGGGTCATCAAAACGTGCTATCGCGCTGTACCTGAACGAACACGGCGTACCGAGCCCCTCGGCTTACAAGGTACAAAAGGGCTTGCCTGTTTCGACAAGAGGGTATGACGATCCTATGTGGGGAGTCCGCATGATCCACTCCATTCTTACCAATCCGACCTACACCGGGGATTTAGCCCAAGGCCGAAGCCGGGTGAAAAGCTACAAGGTACACCAGATTGAAGCTGTTCCACGCGAGGAATGGGTGGAAGTGGCTGGAACGCATGAGGCCATTATCGACTATGAAACTTTCGACAAGGTACAGGCTCTCTTACAGCGTGATACCCGTACTTCCCCGAAAGGCCGTGAGGTACATTTATTCAGCGGCTTTCTGAAATGTGCCGATTGCGGGCGGGCCATTACCCGATGCGTTGGCAAGAACAACAATGTATATTATTCTTGCTCAACCTACAAGAACCGTTCCCGGACAGCCTGCACCATGCACTCAATCAAGCATGAACGGCTGGAGGCTGCTGTTTTGTTCGCTGTACAGCATCAGGTACATTTGGCTGTTTCCTACTCGGAAATCGTCACGCAGATCAATTCCGCTCCAATCAAAAAAAGCCAGTCTTACCGACTGGACGATCTGATAGCTGCAAAAGAGCGGGAACTGACAAAGATAACACGCTACAAGCAATCTCTTTATCAGGACTGGAAAGACGGTGAAATCACCCAGCAGGAATACCGGGATATGAAGGCTGACTATGAACGGCAGACTTCTGATATTTCCGCGGTGCTTACCCGGCTGAACGCTGAACGCGCAGAACTGGCAAACGGTGTGGACAACGAGCATCCTGCACTGGTAGCCTTTATGAAGTATCAGAACATTGAAGCCCTCAACCGTGAAATCTTGGTTGAACTTGTGGACTATATCAAGGTCTATGAAAACGGCAATATCAGCGTGAAATTCAAATTTGCTGACGAGCTCCGCAAGATTGCCGAGTACATTGAAATCAACACTACGGAAGATACCGCAGTAGCGGGCTAACCCCCGCTACGAACCCCTTTGACAGTGTGTTTTCCTAATAGGCGCTAATCATATGCCAATCCCTGCTCATCATAATGCTGGGAGCCATCTAGCTCTATAACCAATCGTGCTTCATGGCAGTAAAAATCTACGATGAACGAATCAATCGTTTTCTGCCGCTGAAATCGAACGGGATAATTGTGTAGAAAGTCATACCATAGATGGTTTTCCTGTTTTGTTGCCTTTTTTCTCAACTCTTGTGCGCGGGGAATCAGCTTTTTCTGATAGGGCAAGGACATCTTGGAAATCACTCCTTCCGTCACAGCTTGCGCTGTGCCACCTTCCTCAAGGAGGGAGGCTTTTGCCTGACCTCCACGTTTTAAGGCTCCCTCTTTGAGGGGGCTGTCGCCGTAAGGCGACTGGGGGAGTTACCTAAAATACTGCTGCATCAGGCTGTCAAAGAGTAATTGCGTCTGGTCAAGGGCTTTCTGCACGTCAGCTTTTGATTTGTCTACTTCTTCTACAAACGCGGCGAACTGTTTTTGGAGGGAAAGTGGAGGCAGAATTAACCGATATTCACGTATCGCTTTTAATCCGACATTTTTTATTGTGCTTTTCGTCGAATTATCTTCAAGATATCTTGCAAAAGCATCCGTTTTCATAATGTTGTAAACAAAGATTCTGTTTACTTCGACCTTTAGATTACAATAACAAGCACTTTTTCCAAGCATTACCTGTTCACCATTGAAAAAGGCGATTTTTCCTAGAGTTCCATTTATCGAAAGAAGTATTGCATTCTGTGAAATTTCGATATAGTGCTTCTCATAGGTTGCCTTATTCACTCTTTTGGTTAAAGCGTTGACCCGAATTGCTCCATCTATAAGATTGTTTCCGTTAATAAATGGGTATTCTCCACTCTCGTCATATTCAGGCGTTCCATGAAGTCCATCGCCTATTCCATCACACATTTCAGCTAATGTAGATGTATTCCAATTCTTTTCGTTATTTAGAGGATCTCCAAACATCTCCACAAATCGAGCTTTGATGAGTTCGTCCAGCTTGGTGAGCTGCTGATTGCGCTGCCGAATTATAGACGCCAATAAGTCTAAATTTGACACTATTTGGCGTTGGATATCTAAACTTGGCAGTTCAATCATGAAATCATAAAGCATCGAGAGTCTGAGGTTGTCTCTGACGCTGCCAGTAGCAACCTCTTTTATTCTGTACAATGTTGCGCTGCTTTTAAGATAGTAATATAAATATTGCTGGTCGATTTCAGGAGAGACCGAAAAGACATTATAAAGTGGGCTTACAATGACACGTTCCTCATCTCGTTGCCAATCAACTGATCCGACATTGATTCTCGACGGATTATATGCAAAACACCCTCTCGGCACGATTTTATAAGTAGTTTTATCCTTACTTGCAACTTCTTTACTAAAATAGTCTCTGCAAAATCCCTGCGAGTTCGTTATACTATAAACAGGAATATCCTCGCCTGATTTGTTTCTTACAGAGTATTCCTGAATATAATCTCCAAGCCTTTTCTTCATTGCTCTCTCCCACAAATTAGAATTGTTTCATTTCAAAAGTTCTTCCAAAGCGTCCATCTCTGCGTCGATCTTCTTTTGTAAATCACGCAGCTGTGCCATAATTTCCTGTGTGGAAGGATACTCCACCGGCACATACTCGGTCTTTTTATACTTGTTGATGGACAAATCATAGTCGTTGCCCGCGATCTCCTCTTTCGGAACAAAGAAGCTCTGTTCCGTGCGCTCACGGGTGGCTTCAGCCTCCCAGTTGTGGAAGCGAGCGATAATATCGGGAATGTCGTTTTCCGTGGTCGGGCTGCGCTTGTCGTCCAGCGAGAAGCCATCGGCCTTCATATCGTAGAACCAGACGTTATCGGTGCCACCGTGGCCTGTCTTGGTAAAAATCAGGATGGCAGTAGAAACGCCCGCATAGGGCTTGAACACGCCGGAGGGCATAGAGATGACAGCCTCCAGACGGTTGTTCTCGATGATCTCCTTGCGAATCGCCTTGTGTGCAGTGGAAGAGCCGAACAGAACGCCATCCGGGACGATGCAGGCGCAGCGTCCGCCGACCTTCAGCATCCGCAGGAACAGAGCGAGGAACAGCAGCTCTGTCTTTTTGGTCTTGCAGAGCTTGAGCAGGTCGGTGGAAACAATGTCGTAGTCCAAACTGCCCTTGAATGGGGGATTTGCCAGAATCAGGCTGTATTTGTCCTTGTCGGGGTTCTGGTCGCTCAGGCTGTCGCGGTACTCGATGAATGGGTTGTCCACGCCGTGGAGCATCATGTTCATAGCACCGATGCGCAGCATGGTACGGTCCATGTCGAAGCCGTGGAACATGTGGTTCATGTAGTGGTCTTTGTTTTTGCGGTCAAAAAACACTTCCTGCTTGCGGTTTTCGCGCAGATATTCGCCAGCGGCCACAAGGAAGCCAGCCGTGCCGCAGGCCGGGTCGCAAATCACATCGTCAGCGCGGGGCTGCATCAGGTCAACCATCATGCGGATAATGTGGCGCGGCGTGCGGAATTGGCCGTTGACACCTGCCGTTGCCAGCTTGGAAAGCAGGTATTCGTAGATATCGCCGCGAATGTCAGTGTTGGAAAGCTGCGCCGCCTGCTCATACATTCCGTCCATGGCGGTCACGATTTTATCCAGCATCAGCGGCGTGGGCACTTTGAAAATGGCATCACCCATGTACTTGGCGTAGGCACTGTCCTTGTCGCCGTGCAGATTCTTGATGAAGGGGAACACCATCTCCTGCATGGTGGAGTACATTTTGCCTGCCGGGAAATCGTGGAAAACGCTCCATTTGAGCTATGCACCGTCCACAGTGCGCTCCCCGACCTGTACCTCTCCCGCAAAAATGCTCTTGTGGGGCAGGCCCAGCATGGCAGCTTCTTTGGCGTGGGTGTTGTCGCTTTCATCGAGGTCGTGAATGAACATCAGATAGGTCATCTGCTCGATCACATCCAAGGGATTCGTCAGGCCGCCCGTCCAGAAAATTTCCCACAGGCTGTCAATTTTGCTTTTCAGTTCTCCGGTTACCATGTATGTTCCTCCTGCGTGTCGAGAAAATGAGCTCGACAAACAATAATTTGTTATGCCATTATTATACCGTTTCTTCGGGATCGGTTCAATCTGCAAAAGGGGGAAGCCCGGAGTTTTCTACATTGTATGAATTTGATGTTGAAAATTCGATGTTTCGTCCTATTGACGGTTTTGTGCAGAACAGTTATAATATAATCGATATTATCATAATCCAAATTATATTAAGCAAGAGGTGAACGGTATGGACTTCATCGGCAGAACATCCGAACTGGCAACGCTGAATGCAGAATTAGAGCGCGGCAGCGGCTTTGTGGTGATTTACGGCAGGCGGCGTGTTGGAAAAACGACGCTAATCAAAGAGTTTATCAAGGATAAACGTGCGTTTTACTTTCTGGCAACCACAGAAAGTGAAGCCCAGAGCATGAAGCGGTTTGCCGGGGTGCTTTCCCGTACCACAAAGAACCCCATGCTCAGCAAGGTCACATTTACTGACTGGCTTGATTTATTTCAGGTGGTAACAGACGACCACCCGGATGAAAAAAAGGTGCTTGTCATTGACGAATTTCCGTATCTGGTCAAAACGAACCCGGATTTTCCGTCCATCCTGCAAAACGCATGGGATGAAGTGCTGAAAGACCACAATGTGATGCTGATCCTCTGCGGTTCCCTGATCAGCATGATGAAAAAGCACGCTCTAGCCTACGACAGCCCGCTCTATGGCCGCAGAACGGCGCAGATTCGGCTGATGCCGCTGCAATTCACGGACGTGTATGCGGCGCAAAACCTGTCGTTTGAGCAGGCGGTGGAGCAGTATGCCATTACAGGCGGTGTACCGAAATATATGGAGTTTTTCCAGACGGAGGAACCGCTGGTAGAACAGATTCGGCGGGTGGTACTGTCGAAAAACGGCTTTCTCTACGAAGAACCTGATTTCCTGCTCAACGAAGAAGTGCAGACGCCCATTAACTATTTCTCCGTGTTGAAAGCAATCTCGGATGGCAACCACAAGCTGAGCAAAATCGGCATGACGATGGAGCAGGACACGTCAGCTATTACGCCGTACCTGAAAACGCTGATCGACCTTGGTTTTGTTATCAAGAACGTTCCCATCACCGAAAAAAATCCAGAGCGTTCCCGGAAAAGCCTGTATTATGTCTCGGACAACTTCATCCGCTTCTGGTTCCGCTATGTGTACCCGTTCAAGGGAGAGTTGGAACTGGACAACCAACAGATCGTGCTGGACGAGATGGGCAAAGACTTTAAGCAAAAATTTGTGGCTTTCGCTTATGAGAGCATCTGCCGGAACATCTTTGCGGAGCTGTGCCGAAAGGGGCAGATCGACTTTGCACCCTCACGCATTGGCTCTTACTGGCGCAATGATAATGAGGGCGATACGGAAATTGATGTTGCGGCTGTGGACAACCAGCACAAACGGCTGTTCCTCGGTGAGTGCAAGTACCATGCGAAACCTGTGGATGTGGCGGTCTACTCTGCTTTGCAGGAAAAGGGGCAGTCCAAAGAACTTACAGCGGCGTTTAAGGGCTACGAAATTGTGTACGGGCTGTTCTCCAAGAGCGGCTTTACCGATCGACTGGTGGAGATGGCTGCAGAGAATCCGAACTTGATTTTGATTCAGGAAGACACTGTTTATGAGAACAATATAATTTGAATTATCATAATTAGGATTATATTGTTTGGATATGTCCTGCGTACTATGTTTAGCGAGCAAGCATATCCCGTGGAGTGCGGGAACTCGCTATATTTTTGTAAAAAGTATCGACATTGACGAAGAAAGTATCGCTTTCGATATATTGCGTTCCCCAAAAGTATCGACTTTCGATTGAGCATATTATCGTGTATCGCGTTTTTTCCTTGCAATGCCACATCAACGGTGTATAATACTTTTAGAGGATAGCGGCGTTGACCAGCTATCGGTGGCATTGAAGCAATAGACTGGTTCGGCATCAGCCTGTTGTAGAGCCAAACCGTGGGTTCAGCGATAACCACAAGCCGAATAGATTCACTCGAATCGAACGAAAACGCAAAATGCCCGCTCACCGTGGAGATTCAGCTCCAGAGGTGGGCGGATATTTTTGGTTATTCAGCGGAGAACTGGACAGCAACAAAATAAAAGGGACACCTACAACACCGTAGTGCTGTCCGATGTCCCTCGCGACTGATTTTATCGTTGTCCGCCAACCTCAAGCCCTTACGTCTTGCATCAGATCGGATTTTAGGTGTCAGCCACACCAGCGGAGTGACATCCGCTTTCCATTCAAGATTATATTCAATTTACACCTCAATAGCAATGCCCCATACAAAAGTTTAGCGAGGTGAGTATATCCTATGAGGTACGGAAAGTGTGGAAAGCAATGCGGAAAGTGCGGAAACTTGCCATAGAAAAGTGGCAACCTCTATGCTAAAAGTGGCAAGTGACATATACAAAACGCCATTATACAGAACTGCCCACTCCCCTGAGAACTCCTCAGACGAGTGGGCATTCTTCTTTCCGTGTATCAAATTTACCTCTGTGGTCACTCAAATCGCCACCAAGTCATGGATCAAAAATCATCATTTTTTATTTGTCCAAGAGTAAGTGCACGGTTTCTGCACTGTTTTTTGCACGGTTTCAAGGGATGCAATGGGGTACTCTGACTTGCAAAATACGACAAAGGGCGCAGAAATTACAACGTGAAAAATCACGATGTTTTGCACAAAAATAACGCAAACTCGAAAGTTTCAAAATCAGAGTGCTCAGCCCGGTGGGCTCTTTTAATCAGAGGGCCAGGGATTCGAGTTCCCTCGAGCGCACCAAAAGAAAACCCACGATTCACCGTTTCAAATGCGGCTTGAATCGTGGGTTTCTTTTTGTTATATCCGCCCGGCGGGGCTTGAAAAGTGCGACAGAAATGCGACAGCTTCAAAGGGGCTTTGTGCGCATACCGGAGCACCTGCCGGAGGATTTAATTAAAAATGAATGACGTGGGGGCATCTGGCGGGCTGAGGGGACTCTAAACTGTTCTGAACCCTTATCCCACTATGGCCAGCGTGAAAAACGCCGCCGCACGGTTCAACGTGACACCCGAATACGTCCGCAAGCTCTGTCGAACGGGCAAGATCTGCTACACGGCCATCTCAAGCCGAAAGTGGTTGATCAACATGGACACGCTGGCCCAGTTCTTCGCACAGGGAGAGCCGGTCAGAGAGGATTCGCAGCAGGTCACGAACGGCCTCGTGCTGGACTCAGACATGCTGCTGGATGACCTGATCGACCGCTGGTTTGAGGAATACGCCAACAAGCAGCTGAAGGCCAAGACGCTCTACGATTATAGAAGGATGCGTGGCCGGATCAGTGCCGGACTCGGGCATCTCAAGGTGTCCAAGATCAAACCGGCGCACGTGATGGCGTTCTACAACAATCTGGAAGAGAAGGGTGTTCGCCGGGACAGCACCTACACTGCCACGAAAGCCCTTCTGAAGCTGCTCCCACGTGGAACCCGGGGTGAACTGGCGAAACAGGCCGGGATCGGTCAGGACACAATGCGGATGGTCTACGCAGGCAAGCGTGTCAGCCGAAAGACGGCGGAAAAGGTGTCCACTGCAGTGGGGCTGACCTTCTCAAAGGCGTTTGTAGAGCATACCAAAAAGGACGGGAAGCTGAACAACAACAGCGTCATCCGATACCAGGCCATGCTTTCCAGCATCTTTAAGAAAGGGGTTCAGTGGGGGTTGATCAACGAAAATCCGTGCTCCCGTGCAGAACATCCCAAAGCCGAGGAAATCGACATTCGGGTACTGACGGAGGAAGAGATTCCAACGCTGCTGGATGCTCTCTCGGATGCACCGCCGCAGTACAGTGTGATCACTCAGCTGGCCTTGCTGCTTGGTGCCCGGCGGGGTGAGATCTGTGCCCTTCGCTGGTCGGACATTGACTTTGAGAAGGGAACGCTTTCCATCAAGCGGACGGTCCAGTCCATCCCCGGGATAGGCCTTGTGTTCAACGCACCGAAAACCAGACGAGGCAAGAGATGCCTGCGCATTGGAGCGGATTGCGTGGAACTGCTGCAGGAGTACCGGCGATACCAGAAAGCGGAGAGATTCCGGATCGGTTCAGCGTGGGTGCGTAAGGTCACACTGGAAAATGGCAAAGTGGTGGACAATGATATGCTATTCACGAAATGGAATGGAGAGCCGATGGACCCGGATATCATCTCGTCCTGGTTCCCGAAGTTTCTGGAAACACACGATCTCCCGGACGTGAACTTTCACAGCCTTCGCCATTCGAATGCCAGCATCCTGATTGCGGCACATGTACCGATCACAACGGTCTCCGGGCGGCTTGGACACGCACAGACCTCCACCACGCTGAACTACTACGCATCGGCCCTCCAACTCGGCACACATCTTCTCCACAAGGAAGGGGTCGTCCGTGCAATCGGCAGGCGTTGTCCTTGGTGGTCAGGATATGAGCAGCCTTGTGGAGCGTTTCAGTTTCACGGCAAAAGGCCCCACACACCGGCACTGGTCGGCATGCAGGGCGTATTTATGATTTGAGGGGAAATTACAGGGCGATCATTGCGTTACAGGTGCCAGCTCATACACACGGTCGAACTGCGCACGGCGCGCTGCCGACAGGTGGTGGCTGATGAGGATCAGTGTCAGGTCGGGATTGGTAAGCAGGCTCTTTTCCACAAGGTCGGCGTTTTTCTGATCCAGCGCACTGGTGCCCTCGTCCACCAGCAGGATGGAGCGATTGTGAATCAGGGCACGGGCAATGGCGACACGCTGCTTCTGACCGCCGGAAAGATTACTGCCATCCTCACCTACAACGGTGTCAAGGCCATCGGGCATGGCGGCCAAATCTGCGGCAAGGGCACTGCCCTGAATGGCCGCATGCAGCTGCTCTTCCGAGAAATCTTCACCCAGTGTGATGTTCTCCCGAATCGTAGTATTGAACAGGAACACATTCTGCTCAATGTAACTCATCTGTTGCTGGAGCTGAGCGGGTGTAATGGTGTGAATGTCCACATCGTCAAACGAAATCGTACCGCTGTAGTCCGGCAGCCAGCCCAAAAGCAGCTTGAGCAGAGTGGATTTTCCACAGCCGGAGGGTCCTGTCAGGGCATACTTTTTGCCCTTTTCAAAGTGGAAGGAGGCATCTTTCAGGATGGGCTTTTTCTCATCATAGCAGAAAGAAACTCTATCTACCGTAATGGAGTCTTTCAGCGGTGACATAGGAGCAATCTCTTCCGATTTGGAATCAGTATCGACCGTTGGCAGCTTGCAAAAGTAGGGCTTGCTGGCTGAGAGGGAGAGACGCAAACCGGCCAAACTGTTAAAGCCGTTTGCCACGCCTCCGATCAGATTGACACCACCGGCAAGTGTGCCTGTGGTGACAAGTCCCATGCTGGTCAGCGCAGCAATCAGCACAAGCGAGCCGAGCTGAAGTGCGACGTTGATAAAGCCAATCAACGCCTCCATGCGAGATTTACCATAGCTCAGCTGGCAACTGGGCTTTTCGATGTCATCGCTGATTCTATTTCCCTGCTGGAGAAAGAGATTTCCTCTGCCAAAAAACTGGAGTACGTCAAAGCCTGTCAGAAGGTCCTTCAAATGGTTGATGGCGGCAGTCTGCTGCACACCGCAGCTTTGCCCCAGTAGTTCCAACTTCTTCTGGAACAGTTTTGGGGAGAGCCAAAGGACAACTGCTGTGATCACGGAAAAAACAACCAGCGACCAATGCAAAAAGGCAAGTCCCAAAATGCTGAACACGATCTGCGCAATTCTGCCTACACAGCCGAAGAAGGGAATCCACGCAAGCTGTTCTAATTGCTTCATATCATTGGTCAGCCGGGCGAGATATTCTCCGGTGTCGGACTGATGAAAATCGGTATGGCTCTTGCGCAGGAAGGAGTGATACAGCTCATCTCGTACTGTATTGTTCAAAGCGCGAATTGTTTTGGCCTGACAATGCTCCTGTAAAGCAGTAAAAAGAAAATAGCCTCCCCAGCAGGTCAGATCAACTGCCGTCCAAAAGATAGTACTCCGCAGATCCAGCAATACCACGGCATCAAAAATCTTCATCAAGGCAAGCTGAATCAGAGCCTGAGCACCATAGGCGATGATGGCAAACAAGCAGGTGAGGGTACTGAGCCTCCATTGCTTTTTCAGATAGTGTATCATTGTTTCCTCCATGCGTATGTCAAAGAGCTTAGAATGCATTTCATCTGCTGTTTCTATATTTTATCACAAAAGATTTCAATTGACCATATCGTCTGGTGTAATAAAAAATTACATGGGACGACAGGTTTGCACAAGAGACGCTTGCACACATGTACAAAATCTAGTATATTACAATTATGGCAATACTAAAGTTTGGAGGGAGTTGCTAAATGCAGAATTACAAATTGGGGGAATATATCCGCCAGCGGCGTTTGGATCTCGGGTTGACACAGGAGCAGGTCTGTGCAGGCATTTGTGAATCCGTTACATTGTCCAGATTTGAAAACGGAAAACAGACCCCCAGCCGAAATCGAATCAATGCGATTCTGCAGCGCCTTGGTCTGCCGGATGACCGATATTATGCGTTGGTAACACCGGAAGAACTGGAAATAGAAGCACTCAAGAAGGAAATTGTTTCCTGTAATGCGCTAAAGTGCGTTGAGGAGGGCTTTGACAAAATAAGTCGGCTTGAGAAAATTGCAAAGCCGGATGATCAAATCACACAACAGTTTATTCTTCGATCGAAAGTCCTTTTGGGAGGATTGGATAAAAGATATTCAAATGACGAGCGGATTCAAATGTTGTTGCAAGCCATTCGGATGACCATACCGGATTTTCAACTGGACAAAATTGAAGACTTTCTCTTTACATTGGATGAAATGAAACTGGTCAATCAAATTGGAAATGCGTATTCTTTGAGCGGTGACAATGAAAAAGCAGCCGATATTTTCTATCGACTGCTTCAATATATAAGAAGGCATCTTCCGGAAACGGTTACTTCAAACAGGATGCTTCCCTTGGTTTTGTATAATTTTGCCAGATCGTTGGATTTGTCGCAAAAGTATGAGGAAGGCGCAAAGGTGGCAAGATACGGAAAAGAAGCATGTATAAAATATGGACATTATCAGGTGCTTCACTCGTGTTTGGAAATCGAAGCTGAATGCGACTTCTTTCTTGGAAAAAAGGAGGAGAGTGTCGAACGCTATCGGGAAGCTTTTTACATTTGCAAAGTCATGGGATATGAAGATGATTTGCAGATTATCCGCACAGAAGCAGAAAAGTATCTGAACATCTTATTTTAAATATCATGTAATGTCGTCCTGCGGTGTGGCGGCATCTGCGGATGGAGTAGGACATTCCGGTTTAGTCCTGTATGTAAACGGTGAATATCGTGATGACTCTGACATTGGCAAGCTGATGCACGACTTCAACTGTACCAGCGCCGATGATATGAATTTTGAGATCCTTGCCGAAAAGCCCCGGTATCTGAAGGAAAATCCGAAGGGAGTGAGCGAAATGTGTAAAGTGATGGAAGACCTGAGAGATGAAAGCTATGCAGAGGGCCGCGCAGAAGGTTATGCAGAGGGTCGGGAAGAACAGGCTCAGATGACGGCGAAGAACCTCTATGAGCAGGGTCTGACGATAGAGCAGATTGCAAGAACGATTGGCTTCAGCATGGACACAGTGGAAAAGTGGCTCACGCAGAAAGCTGGATAAGGGAATAACCGGAATGGCCAGTGTATTGTACGATTTGCGTATGATATGCTGGCCTTTTTGTTTGGCGGAAGTCAGAGGTAGTCAGAAGTGGGGTGGGGGTAGTTAAAAATCTGGAGCCGGGGGTTATTCTGGCTGAAAGGAAGAGTTGTTTGTTCTCCCCAGTCCGGGACAAAAGAGACCATCCCAATAATTGTGTAAGGCTCCGGACAGGACTTTTCATTTCATCAGATTGTCTTTGACTATTCCGTAAGCATACCCATACAGGTACCCCCATACGGGCTTTCCTTCGGCGATGCGCCCTTTAATATAACGCCCCTCCCAGCGGCCGTCCCTTCGCTTATGGATGTTTTCTCCTCGTTTTGCCATCTGAATGCATCCTTCTGATTGACCCTTGCCTGACCCCTTATGCATAGACATACCAGTTCTGAATTACCGTAATTTGCACTTGCTGGATGAAATTAGAGAAGATGTCGTGAAAATGCTGGTTTTTATCCCGACAACCCGTGGCAGCGCATGGTATTTCTATTGAAGTACTGGTAAATTTATGATAAAATAGTGTGAGAATTGACATAAGAACAAAAATAAGCGGTATCTTCCATGATCCAAATGGAGGATACTCCTTGATTGCGGCAGGAGGACTATATGGCTTTATTAGATGCTGTTGAAATGCAGTGGAAAAAGCTCGACGCATGGCAACATCAGAAAGGCTGATGAGAACCAAAGAAAACAATTGAAGGAGTTATGGGGGTACTATGTCAAAATTTCAGCATGATGTGATGTTGAAGATCGTAAAAATCATCGATTTGGTAATGATCACAATTCCGTTTGCACTTTGTTGGGAGCTGTATTATTCATATCAGGTCTATGCAAAGTTTGGCTGGAGGGGCAACTGGACCATGATCGGTCTGTTTGCGGTGTTGTTCTTCCTGCTGGGAAAAGTCTACGATGCGTTCTGGATGTCTTTGCAGCGTATTTCGGAGTTGATTTATGGGCAAGTGCTGGCGGCAATGGCGACAGACGGCATTTTGTATATCGTGATCTGCCTGATGTCCCGGCGGCTCTGCAATATTCTGCCGGGTATTGCGGCGATTGTCGGACAGGTCGTGATGGCTTCAATTTGGGCAAAATGCGCCCATAGCTGGTATTTCCGGACCTTTTCGCCTCAGTCCACCGCAGTGGTCTACGATGTCCGGCATGGATTGGAAAAGCTCATCAATGAGTACGGCCTTTCAAAAAAATACGATGTCAAGATGACTTTGAACGTTGAGGAATGCCTGAACGACCTGAGCCTGCTGGATGGAATGCAGAGCGTGTTCATCAGCGGTGTCCACAGCCATGAGCGCAATATCATCCTGAAATACTGTGTGGGACAGGGCATCAATGTGTTTGTGATCCCTCGTGTGGGTGATGTGATTATGAGCGGTTCACAGCCGATGCACATGTTCCATCTGCCGGTTCTGCGGGTGGGGCGCTATATGGCAAGCCCGGAGTATCTGTTTGTGAAACGGGCAATGGATATTGTGATCTCCCTGATTGCGCTGATCGTTCTCAGCCCACTCTTCCTGATTACGGCCATTGCAGTCAAGTCGGACGGCGGCCCTGCATTCTATAAACAGGTTCGCCTGACCAAAGACGGCAAGCAGTTCGAGATCCTCAAGTTCCGTTCCATGCGGGTGGATGCAGAAAAAGACGGCGTGGCCCGCCTTTCCACCGGCGATAAGGATGACCGTATTACCAAGGTGGGCCATATTATCCGTGCCTGCCGTTTGGATGAACTTCCTCAGTTGCTGAATATCCTTAAGGGTGACTTGTCCATCGTCGGCCCCCGCCCGGAGCGTCCGGAGATCGCCGCCCAGTACTGCGAAGAAATGCCGGAGTTTGCGCTGCGTCTACAGGCAAAGGCTGGCCTGACCGGTTATGCACAGGTTTATGGCAAGTATAACACCACCCCCTACGATAAACTGCAGATGGATCTGATGTACATTGCACATCCAAGCCTGATTGAAGATTTGAAGATCATGCTGGCAACGGTGAAGATTTTGTTTATGCCGGAGAGCACGGAAGGTGTGGCAGAAGGTGCGACCACGGCGATGGGGCAGGAGACGGAAGAATGATGCAGAATGATTTTGGTCTGATCAGTATCATTATGGCAGCGTACAATGCTGAAAAAACAATAGAGCAGGCAATTAACTCAGTCTTGAGCCAGACGTACACGAATTTTGAGCTTCTTGTGGTCAATGATTGCTCAACAGACAGAACGGCAGAGTTGGTCAAAAGTATTGCGGCCAAGGATAGTCGTGTCCGTCTTATCTCTAATGTAAAGAACAGCGGTGTGTCCTATACGCGCAAGCATGGACTGGAAGAAGCGAAAGGTTCATGGATTGCGATTCTTGACAGCGATGATGCGTGGGCACAGGAGAAACTGGAAAAGCAGATCAAGCTTCAAAAGAAAACAAATGCAGACCTGCTGTTTACCGGATCGGCTTTCATGGATGCGGATGGAAAACCAATTGACTGGTATCTAGCTGCTCCTGCAGAAGTTACCTACCGGCAGCTGTTGAAACAGAATGTCTTATCCAATTCCTCTGCGCTTGTCCGCAAAGAGCTATATGCAAAGTACTATGCGGTAGGCGATAAAATGCATGAAGACTTTGCAATTTGGCTCAGCATCCTAAAGGATGGACGAAAGGCCTATGGCGTAGATGAACCGTTGCTTATTTATCGGCTGGCAAAGTCATCGAAATCGGGCAACAAAGTCAAAGCTGCGAAGATGAATTGGAATACCTATCGGTATATCGGGTTAAATCCGATGGAAGCGATTTATTATGAGTGCTGGTATATGGCAAAAGGTCTGCTGAAATACAGGAACCTGAAATAAAATAGTAGGAGAATCAAAATGAAGGTATGTTTTATTAACCCCCCATTTAAGGCTGAATACGGTAAGTTTTCTCGCGAATCCAGAAGCCCTTCTATTGGACACAGTGGTGTTTTGTACTATCCGCTTTGGTTGATTTATGCTGCGTGTGTTGCCGAAAAGAATGGTTTCGATGTGGCTTTCATTGATGCGCCTGCTAAGCAGATGAACAAGGAGCAGACAATTGAACTTGTGAAGAAGGAAGCGGCAGATGCAAAACTATTTGTGTTTGATACCAGTACACCGTCTATTTATAACGATGTAGAGTTTGCTGGTACAATCAAAAAAATGTACCCAAACGCATTTACTATGCTTGTCGGCACTCATCCGTCTGCAACTCCGGACGAAACTATGGGCATCAGCGAACTGATTGATGGTTTGGCTCGCCATGAGTACGATTATATTGTACGCGATACGGCTATCGCCCTTCGCGATGGTACAGATCTTGTTGCTGTTCGGGGGCTGACATATCGCAAAAATGGTGAAGTAATCCATAACCCTGATGCTGAGCATATTACTGATTTGGACGATATTCCCTACGCAGCAGAATTTATCAAACGCAGACTCTGTGTGACGGATTATGTTTTCCCGGCAGCTGCTTTCCCATCGATTCAGCTTTTTACTGGACGTGGATGCCCGGCACAGTGCAATTTCTGTGTTTATCCTCAGACATTGCATGGCCATAACTATCGTCTGCGCAGTCCGGAAAATGTCATTGGTGAAATCGAGTATATCGTAAACAACTTCCCGGACGTGAAAGAAATCGTGTTCGAGGATGATACCTTTACTATTAATAAGCAGCGCGTTTCTGAAATCTGCAATATGATGATTCAGAAAGGCATCAATAAGAAAATTCGCTGGCTGTGTAATGCTCGTGTAAATCTGGATTATGAGACCATGTGTTTGATGAAGAAGGCTGGTTGCCATCTGATTATTCCAGGTATTGAAAGCGTTAATCAGCAGATTTTGAAAAACATTCACAAGGGCACAACAGTCGAGCAAATCGAGGCATATATTGCAAACGCTCGTAAGGCGGGATTGATGATTCATGCTTGCTACATGGTAGGAAATCAAGGTGAAACTCATGAAACGATGCGGGAAACACTGGCAGCTGCAATGCGTTTCAAGACAGATACAGCACAGTTCTTCCCACTGATTCCTTATCCGGGAACAGGAGCGTACAACTGGGCAAAGAGCAATGGATACATCAATGGTAAGTACGATGAATATATCCACGAGGACGGTACGCTGAACTGCATCATTAATACACCGGAGCTTTCTGCTCAGGAGTTAGTGGATTTCTGTGCCTATGCAAGAAAAAAATATTATATGCGTCCGTGGTACATTGCTCATCGCCTTGCACGCGGCCTACGTGATCCGGAAGATTTGAAGAGAAGTTTGAAGGCATTCTGGAGATTAAAGGACAGCCTTCTGAAAGTATAATTAGAGGAATTTATTCGATTATGAACCTATCGACATTTGAATTATTAAAAACCATGGACGCAGATGCATCTAAAGGTTGGATCGAACTTGACGAATCTCAGATAAAAAAACTTCAGCATGTTGTATTGGGAATTGCGGTTGATATTTTTTCGTTCTGCGAAAAGCACCAGTTAAAGGTGTTTTTGGGCGGTGGAAGCTGTTTGGGAGCGGTAAGACATCATGGATTTATTCCTTGGGATGACGACATGGATTTGAATATGCCTCGAAAAGATTATGAAATATTCAGAGAACTTTTCCCTAGAGAATACGGCGATAAATATTGGATTCATACCCCAGAACAGACAGAGAATTACGGCTCCTTGATGGCTAAGGTTCTTTTGAAGAACACCGTTGTGAGAAAGTATGAGGATGTAACAAGTGACGAGTGTGGCGCATTTGTAGACATATTTATAATCGAAAATGCGCCCGATAATCGTTTCGTGCGAAAGATTCATGGATATGGATGTATTGTGCTGAGCGGTTTAGTGTCGTGTCGAAGATTTTATCGCGATTACCCGCATATTCTTTTTCTCTTTGCTGGAAACAATCAAGTCCGAAAAACTATTCAGACCAAGGCAAGGATCGGCTGGTTGTTAAGTTGGATGTCACTAGATGGCTGGACGCATTTGGCAAATAACTGGAATAAATCATACAAAGATGAATCAACCAGATATGTTACGATTCCTACTGGGAGAAAGCGATATTTTGGAGAACTTTATTTGCGAGAAGCATATATGAACACGATAGAAGCTGATTTCGAAAAATACAAATTCGCTATTACTGCGGACTATGATAATTATTTGAAAAAGTTATACAAAAATTATATGGAAATCCCTCCGGCAGAAAAACGCGAACGGCATCTTCTGCTTGAACTCAAATTGTAAAAAACAAAGAAAGGTCAAAAATGAATATCGCAGTAATATTTGCAGGTGGAACTGGTCAGCGAATGAATACAAAGGCGCTTCCGAAACAATTTCTGGAATTGCACGGAAAGCCTATCCTCGTGTACACATTGCAGCAGTTTCAGCAACATAAAGAAATCGATGGAATCGTATTGGTCGTGCTTGCAGAATGGATAGAGCATTGCAGCAAGTTGATCGAGCAATATCGGTTGACAAAAGTCGCAGCAATCGTTCCCGGCGGAAAAACAGGACAGGAATCCATTTATAATGGGATATCGAAAGCCAGCGAGCTTTATCCATCCGACAGCATCGTATTAGTACATGACGGCGTGCGCCCACTCATCGACGCAGAAACAATCACGCAGAATATTGCATGTGCAAAACTTCACGGCACGGCCATCACGGTATCGCCGGCCATTGAAACGATTGTAATGAAAGGGCAGGAAAACGAGGTTGGGGAGATCCTTGAGCGGAACCGGTGTCAGGTTGCAAAAGCCCCACAGAGCTTTGTGTTAGGGCAGCTCTTGAACGCACATGAGCAGGCGCAAAAGGAACAGCGGCAAGATTTTATCGATTCAGCGTGCCTGATGAGACATTACGGTTATAAACTCTATACAGTAGAGGGAAAACCAGAAAATATAAAGATAACGACCCCTTCCGATTTCTACACCTTCCGCGCATTGGTCGATGCTATTGAAAATTCACAGATCATGGGGTTGTAAAACAGGAGAGGATTTATGAGTCATACGCCAATGGTAAGCGTTATCATGCCAGTCTATAATGCACATCTGTATGTGGAGAGCACGATAAAGAGTGTCTTGAACCAGACCTATCGTGATTTTGAGCTGGTTATTGTGGATGATGGAGCCACCGACGGGAGTGGTGAGATTTGTGATGCGTATGCAAAGCAGGATGCTCGAATCGTAATGATTCATCAGAAAAATGGAGGTATCTGTAAAGCCCGGAATACTGCTTTGCAGGTGGCAAAAGGAAAATATATTGCCTTTTGCGACCATGATGATCTTTATCAGCCGGAATATCTGGAGCTGGCCGTTACTGCGGCAGAAAAAGCAGATGCTGAACTGGTGAAGTTTTCCTATCGATCGGAATACAGCCATTCCGGAGTCGTGACACGAAATACGGATGAATGTGTCCCAGAGCAGGTAATCCGTGTGGAAGAGCTTGTCCAAAATGATTATGAATTGCTGAATAAAACAGTTCGGGTCTTATGGAATGGCTTATATAGACATTCTCTGATCGAGAGCCTTCATGTCCGGTTCGACGAAAGTATTCGTGCGGGCATGGAAGACTTTACATTTAATATTCAGTTGTTGCAGAAAATAGAAAAAATCGTTTTCATCCCACAGATCCTCTTTATCCATTATTCAAGGTTGGAACAAAGCACTTCTGAAAAATATCATGAAGGACGGCTGACGGATATCGTTAATGTGTTTGCCGCAGAATCCAAATGGCTTGCAAAATACAGTGTTTCGTCAAAGATTGTAGTGCAGCATCGGAGCAAGTATGCTTCCCTTATGACAAGAACTTTGTGTCACGCAGATTGTCCACTGACTGTCTCTGAAAAAAATGCATGGTTGAAAAGGTTAAAAGCGGCAGATGAACTGCCGAGTAAGGGCGTTCTAAAGGAAGCGATGAAAGAACTGCCCCAAAAACCGAAAATCGCAATACAGGATATTTTGTTTGCACTTGACTGGAATACTTTGCTGCTCTCCATCTGGTGTATTCATACGCAGCGTAAAAATGCGAGGAAAAAATGAACGCGATTTATTTACTGCTGCTATTTGGAATCATCCTTTTTGGGCTTTCTTATTGCTTGAGTGGGCGGGACATCATGGCTCCTTCTGTGATCATGTGTGCAATGTTCGTTATCAGTACGTTCTTTGCCATTATGAATATCAAAAACTGGAAGATCGATTATAGTTTGGATTCCGTTCTCATTCTTGTGGCTGGAATGGTTACCTTTATTCTGGCTGAAGCACTTTTCCACGGGATGCAGAATAAAAAGATCCGCAGGGTGCGAAAAGCCGATCAGGCCGAAATGCATCCGGTCGTGATCCAAAAGAGCCTGTTGATTTTTGCGGTGATTTTTGATGTTTTAGTATTGCTGTGGTTTTATATGGAGATTTGCCGTATCGTTGCAGGATACGGCTATACGGCAACCGGCGTAGGAGTATTCGGGCGATACCGGACGATCATTACTTCCCTGACACAGAGAAGTGACTCCAAGGTCGCACTGACTGGTATGGTTTTGAACCAGATGATCAAGCTGGTACACGCAATGGGATATGTTTCACTTTATATTCTATTGAATAACTGGTTCGCTGGAGACAAGAAAAAGTTACCGTATATATTCCACATAATATTAGTATTGGCACATATTTTCTCTTATATTATGGAGGGCAGTCGCGGAAATATCCTTCAGATTGCCTCTGCCGCTCTGATTGAGTGGTATATCCTGTGGCACCGCAAGGTAGGATGGCATAAAGTCCTGACGGGAAAAGTTGTTGTCGTTGGTGTGCTATGCATGCTGATAGGTATGCCGCTTTTTTACAGTTCACTATCCTGGATGGGGCGTGCGACAAACAAGAGGCTGCTTCGCTATATTGGCTTTTATGTTGGTGGAAGTATCCAGCTGTTCGATTTGTATTTGAAAAGTAATATTACAAAGCCAAAGGTATTTGGAGAGGAAACTTTGATCGGTGTACTCCACTTCCTGAATAGGCTTGGTTTTGATCTGGATGTCCGAAATGTCAACCTTGATATGATCCGATTGGATGAGCTTTCGCGGGGAAATGTATATACATTTTTCCGCCGTCCGCTGCATGACTTTGGTTTTGGCGGAATGTTGCTGTTTACCGTGTTGGTCGCGTGGCTGTTTGCATGGATTTACTATGGAAAAATCAAGTGGCGGGACACAAAAGCTACCCCATACTGGATCATGCTGTATGGATACCTGTTCTATTGGATCGTGTTGATGTCGATCGATCAATATAGTCAATCGCTTATCTCGCTAACAACGGTACTCCAGATTATTCTAATGTTCTTGTGGTATAATTTTGCAACACGGTATAAACTTACGCTCAAAGGAAAGCTGCATATCTTAAAACGGTGAATCAAAAGTGAAGAATAATCTTAAAAGCGGAATCATTAAAATTTTGATCGTAAATGTTTTAAATCTCGTTGTAACGTTGATAACGAACTTTGTTCTGCCAAAGCATCTCTCAACTGAAACCTACGCTGCAATAAAAAGTTATCAGTTCTACATCAACTATATCGGCATTTTGCATCTCGGATATGCGGATGGAATGTATCTGAAGTATGGCGGAAAAAGCTATACCGAAATCGATACGAGAGTTTTCAAACGGGAACTGTCTACCCTCAGGATTTTTCAATTTATCATGTGCTTCGCAGCCACCGTAGTAGCACTCTTTATGAGAGATTTGGTAATGGTATTGGTTGCGCTGTCTATCCTGCCGTATAATATGTTCGTTGGCTATAAGACCATCTTTCAGGCAATAGGAGACTTTGATTCTTACAGCAAAGCCATCAATGCAAGCACCGTTATTTTATTTCTCATCAATATGGTGTCTCTTTTCGTTCTACACATAGATAAAATGCAGGTCTATCTGTACGGATATTTTGTATGCTATGTTCTGATCTGGATTGCCCTGGAATACCGCATTTCAAAAACGATGTGCCAAGAGGCCAAAGAATATGTAGTATTCGATGTAAAATATTTTTCCGAGAATATCCGTTCTGGTATTTTGCTGATGCTCGGAAATTTCAGCTCTATCATCCTGACCGGAATGGATCGGTGGTTCATCAAGTTTTTAATGGACACTGTCGCATTTGCTGAATACAGTTTTGCGGTGAGCATCGAAATTTTCATCAATTTTGCGGTCACGCCGGTTTCAACCACGCTGTATAACTATTTCTGCGGAAGCGTAACAAATCAACAGATCAAACAGGTACGAAACCTGGTGTCGGTATTCAGTGCATTCCTGATAACCGCGGCCTTCCCGGCCAAGTTCATACTGGAGACCTATCTGAACAAGTATATTGCCGCAGCAGATGTCATTTTTTACCTGTTTGTCGGTCAGTTCTTTTTCATTCAGGTAAAGAGTATTTATATCAACCTGTATAAGGCACAAAGGCGGCAGACTGTATACTTTATAAAACTTTCTTTTATTGTCCTTCTCGGGGCAGTGTTCAATGCGGTTCTCTATATGCTGATGAAAAGTAAAGAAGCGTTTGCCATAGGTACGATGCTGACCGCCTGCGTTTGGTTCGTGCTGAGCGTAATGGATTTTCCTACGCTTAAAATCGAATCCAGACAGTGGGCGTATCTCCTGACAATCCCTGTTCTGTTTCTGCTTTTGGGGAGATTCAAGGCAACCGTAGGTATGATTTTATATTTGCTTGCGGTTGCAATTCTCACCTATATTTTCATGCGAAAAGAATTTGACTGGGGCATCGCATATATACAAAGGGGCGTTAAAACAGTGAGAGCTTACAAGGGAGAAAATATAAATGAATAAAGAAGCATACACCTGTGACCAGCTAAAAAGCATAAATTGGGAAAAGCTAAAAAATAAAACGATCCTGATTACGGGGGCAACTGGATTGATCGGTTCAGCCGTTATACGAACGCTGGATCAGATGAATCATGAAAAGGGATTGAATGCGAAAATCATTGCGCTTGTCCGAAATAAAGAGCGTGGAAATAAGATACTTGAAACTCTTTCAGAGCCACAGCAGGTAAGTTTGGTGCTGGGGACAGTAGAAGAACTTCCGCAGCTTCCAATGGAGATTCACTATGTTATCCACGGTGCAAGCCAGACAGCAAGCAGGTCATTTGTTGATCGAGCAGTCGAAACCTTAAAAACTGCATTGGAAGGAACGATAAAGCTGCTGGAGCTGGCAAAGGAGAAAAAAGTAGGAGGATTTGTCTATCTTTCAAGCATGGAAGTATACGGACAGCCTCCAAAAGGTCATAAAGTTACAGAAAACGAGGCAGGCGCTTTCAGCCCCTTGAATTTGAGAAATAGCTATCCCATCGGCAAGATTGCTTCGGAGTCTTTGTGCATTGCATATGCTGAAGAATATGGCGTTCCCTGCAAGATTGCCCGATTGACACAGACATTTGGAAAAGGCGTTAGCTATAACGATAACCGAATATTCGGATATTTTGCACGCTGTATAAAAGAAAAGAAACCAATCGTACTGAAAACACGCGGAGAGACGAGCCGGAGCTATCTGTCAACAGAAGATGCAGCAACTGCCATCCTGACGATTTTGATCGATGGTGCTGCAGGAAAAATTTATAATGTTGCAGATAAAAACACGTATTGCTCGGTTGCGGAGATGGCAAAGAAGGTTGCAGATAAATATGGGCTATGTGTGCAGTACGATGTGCAGGAGAATAGGGAGTATCTGGGAACGCTGTATATGGATTTGGATACAGCAGCGATTCACGGTTTGGGGTGGAAACCAACCGCGAAAGAAGGTATCCTTTCGATTTATGAGGAAATGATGGAAGATTTCAGTGGAGAGTGAATGCTGATCGTTGACCGGAACTTATATCCATATCGGTACAAAAATCGAAGATTTTTTATTGTAATGAAAACGGTCATTCAAATCGGTATCAGAAATTGGGTACTGTATGACCGGGCTGAAAGAACTTACAGGCGAATATTTAAAAACATAGGCCAATCCGACCCTGTGAATATCAATGAATATTTGAGCCACTTTAGGGGCACGAACAAAATCTTGGGCTTTAGTTGGAACAAGAAAAGAACTGGTGAAGCTGGAGAGTAAGAAAAAGGGTGCCGAAGCGAAGGCTGCTGAATCCGCAAAGAAAGCCGAAGCTGAAGCTGTACTGAAAAAGCTGCTGGCATCCGGTATGACGGCAGATGAGATTCTCGAAAAGCTGAAATAAATATTTTAGAGCCGTGTGGATCAGTCGGAGCGTAGAGTTATAGCTCTGGCAGTTCACGCGGTTTTCTTATATAAATGGTAATTGATGTAACTCGGAACGAATAGGATTGCTCTATATCGAACGAAATGACTACATTTCCCACACCATGGCTCAAAATCACGCCCGGTGAAATTTAGCATCTGAGCCAGTAACTTTTTGTGCGACAATGGAAATCTTTCCATATGAGATCTGTCTAATTACAGCACAATCGAAATTGAAAATTATTATATATCCTACGAGAAAAATCTGCTAAGGAACTGTAAGCTGGGAAATAAATGAAGTCCTATTTATAGTATTGTAAAAATGCGCGACAAAAATGCGACAATGCACAGAAACAATGCAGAGTAGTCTGTAACTGAATGAGATGAAAATAACGCGTTATCGGTAAATTTGATGAATATAAAGACGAAGTTATCCTGAGAATTACTCTCTTTTAATCAGAGGGCCAGGGATTCGAGTTCACTCGAGCGCACCAAAATCCCACGAAGAATCGTAAGATTCCTCGTTGGATTTTCCTTTTTCTGGGGCTCTGCACACTTTTGCACACCGGCGGGAAAGCTGTGTTTTTCCTTGCATTGTCTGCATTCTGTGCATCGTGAGCGTTTTTTCCATACTTTTTTCAGGCGAACAGCAGGCGGGTGAACTCACGCCGCTGGTCGGGGTTCATCTGTCGGACAACTTTCAGCATCCCTTCCGGGGTGATCTGGATGCTGTCCGGCAGATTTTCTTTTACCGGCACAGAGCCGGATTTGGGGGAGCCGATGTCCTGTGAATAGAAGTCTGCTTCCAGCTTCTCAGCCAGCTCCAACCGGGGCTTGTCCTGCGTGTGGGCGTAGGTGTCCATCAGGACAGCAGCCGTTGCGTGGCCTGTGTTGCCCTGAACAGACTTGAAGTCACCGTCCGACTGCAAGAGCTGGTAGGTGGCACTGGAGTGCCGCAGACCGTGGAACACGATCTGCTCAAACTCCGAGTGCTCTGCCCGCCATAACCGGTACCATTTTGTCAGCAACTCCGGCGCAATGGGCAGACCATCCGGGAGCCGGAACAGTTGCCCGCAGTTGCTGTACTTTTCTGGGGCGTTCTGCTCGTCCTGTTTGAGCTTTTCAAGCCATGCTTGAAGTTCCTCTTTCAGAGGTTTCGTCATATACAAGATACGATTTGACTTCTTGGTCTTGGGCTTTTTCAGAATAAGAGAGGACTTGCTGCCCTCACGCCTGTCCGGGAAGGTGTAGTAGACCTGTTTGGGGTCGAGCTTTTCCAGAGCGTCCTTGTTGGCTCGCTGCATAGTCTTATTGACCGAGATGGTGCCACGCCCATCGGCTGCATCAAAGTCCAGATCACTCGGCTGCAAGCCGAGAATTTCGCCCTCACGGAGCGAAAGGATCATACTCATGTGCACCGCCAGATGCAGGGCAGGGCTCTCGATGGTCTGCAACGCTGCCAACATGGTTTTCTCGTCCCAGATGGTGCGCTCCTCGATGTTGACCTTGGGGGCATCACGGGGCAGGGGAATCTTGTGGATGAGGTCCCACTCCACTGCATAGGAAAATGCGGTCTTAAGCAGCGTGTGGACTTCGTGGATAGAGGTGCTGGATAGCAGCCACTTCTTCTGCTTGTTGGTTAGGGTCTGCTTTACGCCGTGGACGTACTGCCCGCAGGGGGTCTTGGCAAGGGTAGCATAGAACTTCTCGATGTCGTAGGTGCGCAGCTCCTGTACCTTCCGTTTCCCGATATACGGCACGATAAGGTTCTGCACCATCGCTACGGACTGAGTGTAGGTCTTGGGAGACCATTTGTGCTTTGTGGACTGAATTGGTATCCACTTGTACAGCATTTCCTCCACCGTCATGGTGTCGGGGACGAGGAACGTGCCGTCCAGCAGTTCTTTCTCGACCGTGATCTTTCGCTCCTGCGCCTCCTTCTTGGTCTTGAAACTTTCCCATCCCTCGCAGGGTTTGCCGGAATGGTCTTTGTACTTGTAACGGACGGAGTAGGAATCTCCGCGCTTCAGAATAGATGCCATAGATTACCTCCCTCAGACCGCCGCAAACCAGTTGTCGAAGCTCTGCTTGTTTACCCGGATACTGGTGCCGATGCGCAGCACCCGAAAATCCTTCGTGGTATTGCACAGGTTGTACGCAGCGCGAGGAGAAATCGCCAAAAGCTGGGCGATTTCCTCCACCCGGTAAACAAGAGGTTCGTGCTTGGCTGCTTTGGTCTGATCAGAAGATTCAATGGCAGGGGATTTAGACATCTCCATTGTAGCGAGGTTCGAGTCCATTTGCAAGGATTTATTCGTATAATCTTTAGATTTCATAGAGTTGGTATTGCTGGGGATAGGGAAAGTGCGGTCATTCACCATAGGCAAGTCTCCTTTTTTACATCCAGATAACATTAAAGTTCGGCGCTCTTCTGGTGGCTAGCTTTGGACGGCGCGTCTGCTGTCCGTTCCGGTTTCTGTGCCAGAAGATTCTCAAAAAAATTGCGTACACGCTCCGGGGCGTGGCGCATAGCGTCCAGATAAGGCTGAACTTCGTTCCGCAGGTTACGGTAGCGGGTTTGCCAGTTGATAGAATTTTGTTGTGCAGCGGACAACTGCTGTTTGAGCTGACGGTTTTCCACGTCCACCATAAAACCGTGGGCGGCTTGGCTTTTCAGTTGGGAAAATTCTTCTTCGGTCAGCGAATAGTTGCCGAGGAAGGTGCGCTTGCCGATATAATCCAGATCGCGCACATGAATGAGGGCTTCTTTTGTGAGTGTGGTCTTTTTCTGCACAGCGGCAAGTTCCTTCTCCTTTTTGGAGAGGGTCTGACTGGCTTTGGCAAGCGACTGCGCCTTTTGGTCGGCTTGGGCGGTCAGGCTGTCCAGACGTTCCTGCTCCCGCTGGACTTTGAACTGGGTGACAGTCAGGTGTTCTTCGGTGCTGCCGCGCTCACCGCGCTCTACATCGGTGTACCCGGCGTTGCGCATATAGTGGAAGAAATCGTCTTGCAGGACGCTGTATGACTTCTTCAAAACAGGCTTGCCGTTCTTTTGCAGGACAGGCTTTCCGGCATCGTCCAGCAGGGGTCTGGATGCCCATTTCTTGCTTCGGCTGACCTGCATGACAGTCTCCTTGACGGTGCCGACCAGTGCCTTGTCCTTGCAGCGTTTCGACCACAGGATCTGCTTTTCCACGACGGGCACATAGACCACATGGAGGTGGTAGTGGTAGACCTCCCGGCCCAATGCTTCGGTCATGGCGCGGTTGATCTCATCGGCGTGCATGACTGCCGAAAGGATATACTGCTCACCGCCCACGATTTGCACAGCAGCTTTGTAGGCATCCGCATAGAACTGCTTGGCGAACTCATAGCCGCCATGGTTGTCAAAATAGGCCGAGTTGACATCAAAGACCAATTCGCAATAGTGGGTTGCATCTGGTTTCAGGCCGCGCGTGGAGATGGTTCCATTGGCTTCCAGTTGGGAGAACAGGTCAGTGTAACTGGCAGTAGGCTTTTTGAAGTGGACGTTCCATGCAGCGCGCTGGGGGATAATGTCGGGGTTCCGATAGCTGTCCTTTTCGCGCTCGTTGTGCTGCTGGGTGTTGCCAACGGCTTTGTCTGAAACGGCGAGATTTCGGACACTGGTGCGGTCAATGCCATCATTTCTTGCCAAAGGGCATCCCTCCTTTCAAG
>OLZA01000382.1_pt1 | contig 29461 bp, 17 predicted proteins | sample 1673431 | NCBI WGS metagenome assembly OLZA01 (sample SAMEA103958111, study PRJEB25191) | human gut metagenome | biome: human-associated habitat [ENVO:00009003]; feature: intestine environment [ENVO:2100002]; material: feces | place: Germany | collected 2013/2015 | reverse complement strand
ATCTTGCTTGCTGAGACGCAAGAATGCGTCTCTACAAGTTTTCGTCGAACTCACGAGGGTTAAGGAGACACGGAGGTGCGCGCTCGTGTCTCCACCATCTCAATCTACCCTGATTTTCTTCACCGCTATGGTCTTACCGTCACGCTCTACCTTGACAATCGCCACGGTGGAAACATTGGCCGAGACATCTTCTGTTGTCGAGGAGGCGATGCCCTGGCCAGCCATGATGCCATCGGTTCTGTAGACGGAGACGCGGTCACCTACCGCTACGCCCTCTACCCGTATGGTGCCCCTGGACAGGCTGTAGGCACGTATGCCGTCGTCTTGGCGGTCGTCCATCATGTCGTTGAAGCTGATGGTGAAACGACCCTCTATGTCGCCCGCCGTGGCTGAAGAGAAGTCATAACCACCCTCCAGCAGGTTGACGCCCTTGCCCGTGTTGGCATCTTCCAACACGATGGTCTCGTAGCCTTCTGCCAGGCAGTCTTCGGGCACTTGGATGGTGTATAAGCCCGGTGCGGGTAGCGTCACGCCTACACTCACCTTACCCTCCACGTTCACCGCCGAGAGCAGGGAATAGCGGCTTCCACCCTGTAGGGCGTATATCTGCGCTACGCTGTCAGCCATCCACTTCACGCCGTCAGTGCCCATGTCGAAATCATCGCGGGCTTGCTCAGGCGTTACCGTGTTCAGTTGCAGCACGTCACTTTCTGTCACCCTGCCTTCCGCGGCACGGGTATCGTCCATGCGGGTGATGGAGAGCTTCACGGCTGCCATGCTGCCATATGCCGTGCCGGATATATCACCTTTACGGGGAGTCACCGCAAACGTCTCTGCCTCTTTCAGCGTGGCGGTCTGAGTGAAAATGGCGTCACCCGCAGGGATGTGGCCTCCTTGAGACGTGGCGGTCTCATCGTCCGTGTTCACCGTCACGTAAGTGCCCTTTTGGTAACCATAGATGACACGGCCATACTCCATGTCCTCATAGTTCATGGCGCAGAGGTAGGGCGAGCCGAAAAGGTTCCAGCTCATGTTCTCCTTTGCCGTGAACTTGTTGTTCGTGCCAGGGTTATCAACCGTCCATGGGTCGCTGTGGTTCTCTTTCTTCAGGCTGACCTGCTTCGGTGCGTTCATGCCCTCGCCCTCACGGTAGACGTAAGTGTTTCTGTTGCCGCTGTTGCCCACGAAGCGCACATGGGCATCTGCACTGCCTTGCGTGTTGTCGAGTAGCAGGCCGTAACCGCCATTATAAGTGCCCGTGAAGTTTGCCCACGCTCCATTGTCTTTTTTATTATAACCGTAAGCGGCACGTGCGGCGGCGTCATAATACTTCAAGGATACTCCGTTGTTCTCTATCGTGGCTGAGAAGGGGGCATAAGCCATATCCGCACCACTAGCGGGCACATCGCGTTCCATGATGACGTAAGACAGTCCTACGTTGTTGTCCGCCTCACCGTAGTCAACACGCATTCCCGCATGGTGCTCAAGCAGTAGCACGCCCGGGTTGAAGGGTTCACTGGCCGTGTACTTCTTTTCTATCACCAGTTCCGCGCTTTCCGGATTTTCATCGTTGCCTTTCCTCACATATACCACCGACTGGCCGTGGGGATAATCTTCTTCCGTAACGATATTATTGCCCTCAGTCATGTCCGGCGTAATGTTCCAAGTCTCGAAACATCCGTTATCCACCGTATTGCGAATACGCTTATTGCCGGCGATGTCGCGGTTGTGGCCTACCATATCTGTATATTGCTTAAGGTCTTGAAGCTCTCCTCCGTCAATGTCCTTTGATGTTTCCATCAGTTGGTATTTCCAGTGGTCAGTGGTGACATAAGTGTTTGTCTCCGTTACATTAGCCCGGTTGTTGGCATTCCCCTCGGCATCCCCAATGCTACCCGTTGCCATAACATTCACGGCCTTCACGCCGCTTACATTTCCATAGACCAACGTGTTGTAAAGGAGGCCGTTGGCCTGGCCGCTAACTCCATTGTTGTTTTGGACGATGGAAGTAGACAGGCAGCCATTGTTTATCGTCAGCGTGTCCGTGATCCTAAAGCCATCGACCACTGAGCCTTCGGCGCTGATCGTGACATTTTCGAGTTCGGACTTGTCCTCTCGTTCAATCAAGCCCTCACGCTTGTTGAGCAAATCCTTTACGGCTCCGGCTATATTCGCAGTCTCCACGACATTGCCGTTCTCATCATAAACCAGTATGTCCGTTGTCTGGTTATTCATGCCGCCGTAGACTTTCGTGCGAGGCAAGGTGACACGCAGGTTGTCTACATCTACATTATAATCAGCGAACACATAACCGACTTTGCTTGCATCTCCATTTGCGTAAACGCCTGCGAGGTCGGCAGCGGCCTGAAGGTCACCCAATGCCGTGGCCCATGACTTTCCGTCAGGATTCTGTACTGTCAAGCCTTCCCTCACGTAGACAATCGGTTGCAAGGGAGCTTCATACTCGTAAGCGCCGATATCTATCGTTCTGTCTGTCAGGCGGGCACTGTTGCCGAGGTCTCGCTCGTCAGTTGGTATTTCCGTACTGCCTTCACCAAGTACGTTATCAATATAGTGTTGATTGCTTCCTTGGTTGAGCAGCGTCAGACTGGGACGGATGTGGTAATCCCTTGATTCCTTATTCTGATTCAACGGATCTACGAAGTTCGGACCATTTTGTATGTCCTCGTTGTTGGTAGACGCTTCGCCTGTAAATGTGATGTTGCGGTTGTTCTTACCTTCATCAGTCGGCATGTTTTGCGTCTCGTTATTCCACGAAACCGAGTTGTAGACATTCGTCAAGTCTCTAATCATGTCCGTGTTGTTATTGGCGAAAGTCGTGTTCACGAGCGTGATGTTTTCAGTGGTAGAAGCACTCAATCCCGTTCCGCCATCGGCGAACAGGGTGTTGTAAATGAGAATACTGCCTGAGCTTGCGGAAATGTTTACTCCCGTATTATTCATGCGCAACGCACTGTTAGCCAACGTAAATTTACTGCTCGTACCATTTGTGCTTGCGTCAATGCCTGTACCGCTAGTGCTTTTGTTGACAAAGGTGAAACCTTCTATCCGCACATATTGGTCGCCATTTACGTGTACGGCCATCAGGTTCGTGGTCTGGGTACCTTCATGATTCCTTATCACGCTTTGGTTGGCGAAATCCTGTTGGGCATCCTCTCTCAAACCGATACCCGTACAAGAACCTTTTATCGTCAGGCCTTTAGACCATTCATTATCATCCACGCTTGCCGTAAACGCTGTTCCGCCCGAAAGACGCTCCAAGGCATACTCACCGTCTCTTACATAAATCGTTCTGTTGCCATGTTCTTTACTCGGATGCGAAGCTCCCACGATGGCGCCACGGAGGTCTGACGTGGCGTTGGCCCAGTCACGGCCACTGTGGTCACCGCTCTCTTCCGTGGCGACATAGATAGCTGTCATGGTCTGGAAATTTGATATGTATTGGTATTCGTAGACACCGATGTCTATTGGCTTGTCGCCCGTTTGTCCTGTCGTTTCATCCAACGGACCGGAGTAACGCTTGTAACCATCGCCCATATACTGGTTGCGGTAATTGGTCAGGTCATTATCAAACCAATCATTATAAGCACCCGAGATACCACCATTCAAGGCATCTACACCATCTCCCTTATCCGTGGTGACAGATATTCCTGATGGGTTCCAATGGCAGGTCGCGTCGTTGCCCGCTATGCCTGCCGTTGTGGATGGGCGGGTGAAGCGGGGACCATTGGAGGCGGTGTTCTCCGCATCGAGCAAGATGTTATCTCCACGGGTACTAAACAGGTTCTTGTAGTCATGGTCGCTTGCCGAGTGGCTTATCTGCATCTCGGCTGCGTCTGTGTTGTCATCATAATCTTTACTCTCGTTGCCCCACATCAAGGTGTTGGTCAATTGGCTCTTGCCGTTATGGTTGTAGAGCACGGCGTTTTGGTTGGCCTTGTTCTTGGCGAAGGTGCAGTTCATAATGTCGAGCATCGGGTCTACATAAGAAGTAATACCTTCAGCAAAAGTCGTTCCTATCGCTCCGCCATCGCCAATGGTCTCGTTGTTCACGAACAAAGAGTTGATGGCGTAGAGCGAAACAGGAGTGCCTTTTTTTGATCCTCCAAGGAATATCGCTCCGCCACGGGCAGGCTGCAAGTTTGGTGTTGTAGCCGACTTTGTCCAACCATTGCCGGCGAAGATGGAACCTATCACGTTGAGACGTGCGTCACGCACATAGACGGCTCCACCACGCAAACCGAAGTTGTTCATGAAGCGGCAACGGTTGATGGTGTAGCCAACGCCGTTGCTGTAAAGCCCGCCGCCACGGCCTGCCTCGTCATTGTCGTTTACGTTTGACAACTCGTTAAATGTCTCGCCGTCCATCACGGTAAGTCCGTCCAGCAAGATGGGAGCGGGATTGTTCACGCCAGTGGGAGCATTCGTGTACAGCACATGGTAGACATTGTTCACCTCTGCCGACACATTGATGTTACCCGACAATATCGTCTGGTTGGCCAACTCCCAAGGCTCCTTTATTCCGTTACCGTTGAAGTCTGAAAGGCCGCGGACTGAAAGGATGTCATTGATATCACCGCCTGCCTCCATGGTCATTTCACTATTTTCCGCGGGAATGGAAGATGTTCCTTCGGTAGAATACATTTCCGTTCCACTGAATCCGCCATAGATGCTGACACCATAGGGAACGACGAACGAGTAGAGTCGCTGGTCGTTGGTTACGGTCTGCGAAGCGTCCTCTCCCTCTCGTTTGTAGATAGGCTTATACGTACCGCCACTCACCAAGATTTCGAACTCTGTGTCTTCATGTCCATCTTCCCGCATGCTGCGCACATAGGCCAAAGCGTCTTCCAGGGTAGAGAAAGCCGTGTAGAACGACTTGCCGAGATAGTCAAGCATGTTCGCACCCTCTTGCAACTTCACGTTCTCCGTCTGCGACACGAAGATGCGGGTGAACAAGTCTGTGGGCAGGATACCCCCCTCAAAGGCGAAGGCTCCCGCGTCTACACGCTCCGCTCCGTTGTCTCTCTGCACACGGCTGATGCCTTGCATGTCGCTCTCGGCTACTTGGAACACGCTGAGGAAGTCTGCCGTGCTGGTAGTCTCGTGGTCATAGTAGTTGTTGGCCACGCCATGCTTGATGAGCGGAGAGAACTCCTTCAGCGTGCGCAGCTCGTCGGCGAAGTAAACCGTCGAGTCACTCTGCATGGAAGCGTTCTCGAAGTCTGACGGCATCTCCTGGCTTTCCACGAAGCAGTCGTTGAAGGGATAGAACTTTCCCTCGTTCATGTTGCCGAATATCTGTGCCAACTGCGTGTCGGCAAACCTGATGCCGGTTACGCCGCTCACGTTCTTGTTGGAGGGAGCCTCGTTGCCCCATATCACGGTGTTCACCTGCATGGAGGCACCATCTTCCAGGAACAGGCCACCGCCATCATCAGCGGTGTTGTCGGCAATGGTGCAAGAGATGATGTGGGAGCGAGTGCCTTCCGTTATCTTGGTGTTGTCTGCGTATACGCCGCCACCATTGTCAGCGGTGTTGCCCAACACGGCCGTGCCGCTTACCGTGGCTCCAGGCAGCAGATAGAGTCCACCTCCCTCTATGGCGGAGTTGCCCTGCACGACGCAGTTCCTTACATGTGCGCCACTTGGCACTATCGCACCACCTCCTTGCGTATTGCTGTTGCCTGCGCCGGCCATGGAAGTGGCCGAGCCATCTATAAGCCATAGGCCGTCGATGGTTGCGCCTTTGGTCAATGCCGTCGTACCATCACCTCCACCGAAGGTAACGGCATGATAACCCGTTACCTCCTGCGTAATGGTAGAGCCTTGCGTGGGTACGGCTGTCGCGCTGAGCATCGTGCGGAACTTAACGGCATTGCGAACATTGTCATCTTTAGCTTCATCCCAGCCGTCATTTTGATAAACACCGTTAGAGAACGTTCCCTCAAAGTATCCACCCATCACGGTAACGCCATCGGGCACTACAAACGTATAGCTTTGCGGATTATTCTCGTCGGACAAGGTATTGGCATGGTAAACAAATTGGCCGTTTTCATAGCCGGCTATTTTAACAATGGCTGTTTGCCCCTTATTTGCTCGTGTTCCTGCCGCATTGAGTACGGTCTGCAGTTTATCGGCGCAAGCCGCGTTTTCAGGGGAATTCGCGCTTGCGTTGCCAAAGCCAGTCCACGTAACATAATAAACCCCGTTCTTATCCGGCTGTGTCGTATCTTCGTTATCCCTTTCATAAGCACCGATGTCAACTGTACAGTCCTTTATTCGGTTGGTATAGTCCATATCGGTTGAGGGAAGGTCAAAGTTTATAGTTTCCCCATTTTGTTCAATAGATTCAACACCACGGTTTACGCAGGTACTTGTTCCCGCAAGGCGATAGTTGCCCGATGTCTGCGCATTTACATCTTCTTCAAATGGATTAGGAAGGGTAGCATTTGTCTGATTGCCACAAGCAACTGTAAATTTCTGGGCAAGATCATCACTCATACTACCTGCGACATAACAATTATATGCTTCGTTAAAGGTTCCTACAGTGGTCGTGCTTATAGCTTTACATTCTTTACCTCCTTCATTTCCATAGAAAAGACAGTTATAGAGAGTAAGGCTTGACGCACGTGTATGATCATTCGGATCTTGATACTGAAATAATCCGCTACCATCATCCTGGGCATAATTAAACGCTACTGTGTTATTATAGAATGTGGCACTTTCAATAAAGATTCCTCCTCCTTTATATGCGGAATAATTATTAGCGACAACCAAGTTATAGCCTGTGCCTACTATGATGTAAGCTCCTCCGCCCATATTATCATATTTATTTCTATAATTAGCGCAATTCTGCATTATAAAGCTGTTGTTTATGTTGCCATTGTCGCTGTCCATATAGAGACCACCCCCGCGATTCCGATTGTAATAAGATTCATTATGATTGCAATTGTTTACAATAACCAGATTCTGCAATGTTACGCCCCGGAATGCTCGTACACCAGCACCACCATCACGGTTAGAAGTATAATTTTTTATATAACCATGGCGTACGGTAAATCCGTCCCATGTCGCTCCTTTATAATTATGGTAGTACTGGGTGTCTGCCAATGTATTGCCGTTATAAGGATATCTGTATTGGTTTGCTCCAGTTCTCGTGCCCCTATCATCACCCTCGATGTCCCATGTGGGCAGGCACTCATCTGGTTGATACAGTGTATAATGGCGTTGTGTTCCAGAAAGATTATTAAACCAATCGTTAGCTGAAGGCTTATTTGCGCTCCATGTTATAGGTGTTTCTTTCCTGACTTGTAAAATGGTTTCATAATTGCTTTTTGTTAAATTCGCATCATCTTTATTTGCTGCTATATAATCTGATAGTAAAGGTTTGCGGTCACTTTCGCCCGGTGTTCCCGTCGCGGGAAAACCTCCGAGTACACGAACTCTGTCCCTGATGACAAAACCCTTATAGTCTGTGTAAATTCCTGCTGCTACCCAAACTTCTACAGAATCTTCACCTTCTGCGAGATTGGCGTTAGCTTTAGCGGCTTTTTCCACAGCATATTGCAAGCCACTGATATATCTTTCGTATCGCTTGTTACCTATTTGATTATAAGTACCCCATTGGTCACTCCTTAGGTTTTGTTGATTATCTTCAGCGTCCCATAAAGAGCCATAACTTCCAGATGTAGGTCCGTAATTGTCATCTTCCGTTGTATAAGGAGTATAATCATAAGAAGCCTGTCTTAACAAAGCATCTCCATTAATATAGAATCCTGCATCAGTGCCTGATATGTCTTTTCCTTTCAAATCACAAATAGCGTTTCCATTAATAGCTTTTTCCCATGATGAGCCGTCGCCGGCTGTGCTTATATCCATATTCGGACTTCCGTCACTCTCCTCACGGTCTCCGTCCCACTTGGTATTATATGAACGGACATAGATAACCTTCCCGGCTTTGGGAAGGTCAGCCTCATAGGCGCCAAGGTCAGGTACGCCGCCAAGGTCACGTTCGTTGCCCATGATGTCGTTAGACAAATCGGTTTCTTCGCCTTCATTTATTATATAGGTAGAAGCTGCTTCCGAACTTGTCAGCGGACGGAAAGAGGCATAACCTCCCAGGTAGGTGTTGAAGCCAAGGGTTGCGCCCTTGCCGTTTGTCGGGTTTGCGAAGTTTGCCGCACCTGTTTCGCCTGTTGTAGCCAGTTCTCCGTCTATACTGTTCTTTGCGTCATTTCCTTTTGAGAAAGACGTGCCACTGAGAAAACTCTCGTCAACTACAGCCGCACCGGTGTTGTTCACTATCGTAACATGCTGCATAGTAGTGGCATAGACATCGCTGTTTATCACAGCGTTGTTCTTAACATCTTCAGTATTCGTGTTGTTATTTACCACGCAGTTGCGCATGGTCAAAGTGGCATTGCGGGCATCTATTGCCGCGCCGGTTACAGCCGTATTGTTCTCGAAGATGCAGTTGGTGAGGGTGACCGTGGCATTTGGATGCGCCAAGAGGCCCGCACCATATTGCAGGGTGGCCGTGCCCGCGGCATAACCATTGATGACATGGAAGCCGTCCAGCTCCACATTGGCACCACTCTCCACGGTGACCACGTGGTAGAGTCCGTCTGCAAGGCTGTCGCCGTCAGGGTTACCGTTCAGTTGCGAACGGTGGTTCAGTGGGTCACGTCGCACGTCATCATTGCTGCCCTCGTTGCGGTAATATCCGCCGACTATCTTCAGCGGCTTGCCGCTTTGCATGGCGAGAATGTCGAGCGTGGCGGTCTTTGGGTCTTCATTCACGAAAGCGTAACGAGGCCACAGGTTGCCTTCCAATACGCGGATCTCGAAATTGTCTATGGAAGACATGAAATTAGACCAAGCCTCTGTTTCTTGTCCTTCACTGTATATTATCGGCTGGCTGTCTTCATTCAATGAAGCGAAATAACTGATAGCATCGTTTATCGAACGATAAGCCGTTGCCCAAGTCGATCCATGATGGTCAGGCTCTGTGCAGCCAGCGTCTACATATATAATAAGGTCATAATGATTGTTGTCTTTCTTCTCGCTCAACGCCGGCACGATGTTCGACTTCTCCACATGGAACGCACCCACGCCTGGCTTCTGCGCGAACAGCGAGCCTTCGATGTCTATCTCGGGGGCGATTACCACTTCGCTTGGCAGTTGACCGAGCGCCATGCCTCTTGCCCAAAGGTTGGAACCATTGACGGGCTTCCAGAAGTAAGTGATGGCACCCGCTTTCTCATCACTATCTTTCCAACTCTCTTGTATGCCGAAAGACTTATCAATGTCGAAATTTTGAGGCACTTCAAATCTCGGCCCAATGCTGTTAGGATCATCCGTCTTACCTTGGTTCTGGTCAACAAGCGAAAGCGTCTGCTCTTGCAGCGTGTTGTTCCACACGGCGTTGTTCACGCCCGATATGGCGTTGTACATAAAGCGCACCTTGTCGGCTGTCGGGTTCTTGGCATACATCGGGATGTTGTTGCCGTCGCTCATGCGGTTGTTCCATATCACCGAGTTGGCCACGAGGGCATACCGGTTGATGTAGATGCCACCCGTCTGCGAGGCATTCGGGTCGGTGGCGTCGGTAGCCGTCACGCAGTTGTTGTTGGTGATGGTGTTTTGCAGCAATACGCCACCCTCGTCACAATAGACGGCGCCATTGCCCGAGGCCGTGTTGTTGGACACCACGCAGGTGGAGAGTATCAGGTACTCGGGATGATCCTGCTCCCCTTGGGTGGCAGGCTGGTTGTCCAGGTAGACACCCGCGCCATTGCGAGCCGAGTTGTTGGTGAGCATGGAGCGATGCACCAGTCCCTGGTCGTCCACATAGACGGCACCGCCATTCTGGTCGGCGTTGTTGTTGTAGATGAGGGTGGACTGCACCCTGCCATCCTTCAGGTAGACACCGCCGCCATTGCCCGTGGCGTAGTTCTCCTTCACGATGGAGTTGGTGAGATAGGTATTGCGGCCATCCATGTAGACGCCCGCTCCCCGGTCGGTCTTGAAGTCGTCCACGCCCGTGCCGCCCTGGGCGTAACCACCCATGATGGTCACGCCGTCCAGGTAAGTGGGCTGGGTGAAGGTGCCCTCCTCACCGGGCATGGGAGCGAACCACACCACGTGGCGCGAGTCACTGGTGAGCGTCCACTTGTTGCGCGTGAACGAGGGATTGCTCTCATTGCGCACGTAGTATGCCGCCATGAGCACGGTCTGGTTCTTAAACTCCCACGGCATGCCGCCTTCCTTCTTCTCACGTTCGGTCTTGGAGCTTTCCCCACTGGCGAATCCGCCATACACGCTGATGCCGTCACGCATGCGGAAGGAGGCAGAGTAGCCCGTGCCCTGTATCAGTTGCGACTGTGGCTCATAGGTGCCGGCGGCTACCCACACCTCACCGGGAAGGCCTTGCGGGTTGTTGTCGGCCAGCTCGTCTATCACGCGTTGCAGGTCGCCGGAAGCGTTTTCCCACGACGTGCCGTTGCCCGTACCATCTTGCTTGACGTAGCGTATGCGACTGATGGACACGGGTTGGTACTCAAAGGCACCGATATCTATCGTGCCGTTTTGTACGCGAGGATCACCATTCAGGTCTACGTTCCCATATCCTGCCTCGTCATAAGCCTGGCTGTCACCGGCATCCACGAGGGGCGTGGCCTCTATGGGTTCCCATGTCCACAGGGGATAACGATTGCTCGCGCTGAGGGTGAAGTCGGTGTCGAATCCCGTCTTGAGCGATGGCGAACTGAAGTGAGGGCCTTTCTCCTCGTTGTTCTTGGCGGCGAGATAGACATTGTTGTCGCTGTCTGCGTCTTCTGCGTTCACCTCCGGGTAGGCACAATTTTGGAAGTTGGGGTGTGCGTTATCGCTTGACAGCGTGGAGTTACCCCAAATGACGGTGTTCCTTACCTCGTGCCCTGTGCCGTCAATACCCGAAGCGGTGTTGCGGGTGACGGTGGAGTTGATGACTTTGGCGGCTCTGTTGGCTAGATAGATACCGCCGTTCTCGTTGTTGAACACGGCGCAGTTGACCACCGTGCCTGCTCCCATCAGGTAGATGGCTCCACCCGCATTGATGGCGTTGCCGCGTTGGCCCGCCGCGTTGTTGAAGAATCCGCAGCGGTCTATGAGACATTCATTGTTGTTCGTGTTGCTTACGTTCGGTGCCACATACAAAGCTCCGCCTTGCGTGGCATAGTTCTCGATGAAGAAGCAGCGGCGTAGGATGTATACCCCTCCTTTGCTGTTGTTGCCTTCTACGAGGATGCCTCCACCTTGCTCATTTACGCCGTCGGCATGCCCGCCTTTGATGGTGATGCCATCCACGACGGTGCGTTCGGTATTGTCGTTGCCGCTCTGCTGGGTGGGAGTCAGGTTGATGGTCAATACGTGGGTGACGTTATCTGTCCGTGAAGTGTTGGCGGGGAAGATGAGATTCACGCCGTCAACCCGGTCATTGTTATCCGTGTCGCCCGAGAGGATGGTCTGGTGGGTCATGCGATAGGCCTTGTCGCTATCGATGGCTCGCTCGTCGATGGAAGACTCCGTGCCTGCAAAGCCACCGTAGAGACGGATGCCCGACTGGAGGGTAATACCACCGGGATAGGTTCCTGCCTTTAACCAAATCTGGTCTTTGGCCTGTGCTGTATTCAAGGCATTTGTAAGCGTCATCGGGTTATTCCACGATGATCCGTCTCCTGTAGTAGCGTCTGCTGTTACATAATACGTGGTTTGCGCCATTGCCGCCAAGGGCAACAGGCATATCGTCATTAAAACACATAAGTTACGCAGTGCTTTTGTTGTCATATTCTTATTGTTTTATTTCTTTCTATCAGGTGCTCATCTCTCCTGGAGATGGTTTAAAAAAGCCACGCCATGCCAGTGGTGGCATGGCGCAAGGGAGGGAGCTATCCGTTTCCTCCCACATCCAATATCCCGCTTTCGTCCTCTTGCGAGATGGTAGCGTTGCCGCTGTTTCCGCGTATGGTGACGTTCAGCTTATACCACGTCGCTTTCTGCAGCTTGTTTTTGAACTCAAAGGTGTATTCGTGTTCACTCGAGCCAGCCCCAGGACTCTCACTCGTGATGGTAAACCTTACTTTCGGGGTAGAGCCATTGGGGAAGGCGTAGTGGTAGACGCGTCCGTTGCGCTGGCTTATTTCTGACGTGTTATAGAATTCGGTATGTCCGTCTGCGTTCTCTACGTTATGTAAGTCCGGGAAGAGGCAACCATTGTCGTGTTCCGTTCCGTCTTGTTCCTTGTTATTATAGAAAGTGAAGCCGGTCACCTTCACGTCCGTATAGTTGGGGTAGGCATCCGCGGCATCCCATTGTATGTCTATCTTGGCGGCAAGGCGGGTGAGCGTCATGGTGGGCATGGTGGTGCGGTCGTATAGACCTCCTGTGGGTTGGGTAACGGTGAAGGTACGCTCTCCTTGATCGTTGGTGTAATAGCCCGTGGCGACGCTCAAGAACTTGGCCGCGTCTATTTGCCCGCTCTCGTTAGCGGAGTAATTGTTGGATATCTTGATGTTGGCAAAAGAGTCGCTATTCCTCACTACATTCTCAATGGCTTGGGCGGGATTACCCGTTACGCCTTTGCTATAGGTCACACCATATATATGCACCTGGCTGCCCTTTACGAGGTCGATGGGGAGCCAACGGTATCCGCTCTGCTTCGGCAGGGCCTCATAGTCCGCTTTGCTGAGCGTCTTGACGTAATAACGGCTATTATCGGCGGTGATGGCCCCTTCGTTAGCGGACTCTATCATGACGGACAGTTGGTCCCAGCCCTCTCCCTCGCCTGTAGGGTAACCGGGGTCTCCCACTCGGGCAGTCGCGGTTGAGGGCACGTTGAGGTAGAGCCTTACGGTTTGCAGTTGGTCGCCAGCCGTGCCGGAGCCTGTTGGGTCGCTGCCAGCCGTGTCGTCGCCTGAGCAGGACGCGAAAGCCAATGCCGCCAGGGTGACGGACCATAAGAGAAGGGTCTTTATCTTCATGTTGGGTCTGTTTATCTTGCGCTTCACGTTTTACATCTCCACGTCGTGGTCGCCTCCGGGCTTCCAGTCCAGGGTGACACTTACGCCCACCTCGGGCGACTCGGTGCTCACGCTGCCGTCGTCTTTTATCACGCCCTTGATTATCTTCACCTTGCCGGCGGACAGGGGTTCGCCCACATGGAGCACGTTCTCGGTTATCTTGCCGTCCATGGTGACATATACCTTCACCTGCCAGATGCCGTCATCAGGATTGCCCGGGGCGTTGTCGGGCGAGGGCAGGGTGGTGGCATAGAGCACGCGGTAGCCCTGCGGCCGTGCCTGCTCCATGCGGGTCACGGCCTGCGGAGAGTAGGCATACACGCTGTCGTTGACGGCGAACGAAGAGGCCATGCCACTCACGCAACCGCTCACCGCTATTTGCTTGCCCGCAGGCTCGGCCAACACCACGGCCACGGCATTGTTGAGCATATACAGGTCTGAGCGGAACGAGGCCTCTCGACCTTCCAGGGGCATGTCGAGACGACTGGAGAAGAGAGGACGGGAGTGGGTGGGCAGTGTGTCGCCCGCCATGGAAGAGACGCTGAGCGACAGGTCGGAGTCTGTGCCCTCCAAGGTTACCGCCGGCTCGTCGGTGACGTTGGCGAGCGTGAGATGGCGGTAGTCGGCCTGCTGCAGGTAGAAGGTGAATGAGGCCGAGGAGGCATCGATGATGTTCCGCTCATGGTAGGCCAGGTCATGGTTGGCGTAGAAAGACAGGTCCAGGTCGTGTGCCAGGTCGGTGAACATGCCTCCCAAGGCCGTCTCCACCGCCTCTGCCGCCTCTTGCTCCTGTGGCGAGGAGAGCACGGCGGCGACTTCGGCCTGCAGGTCGGTCTGTTGGTGGACCACATAGTCCACGCTGTAGTTGACACCGCAACGCGACAGGTCCTCGTCGATGCACGATGCGAGGGAGAGGGAGAGCGGCAAGAGGGCAAAAAGGCAAGACGCTCCCTTCAGTCTTGCCATCAGTCCCCGCCCGTTGCCTGGGGCGGGGATAGTCTTCGCCTTTCCTCCTTGGAAGGAAACGGGCGAGGGACTTCCCGGAATAGGATGTATGTTATTCTTCATGTTCATCTGTTTTCCCGCGGCCCTTCGGAAGATTAACGGTTATCCTCAGGCTTGGCGGGGTAGTAGGCGGCAGACCTACGAAAGTCTGCCGCCCGGGGATATTGTTTTAGGATATTGGATTATTCGATGACGACATCATCGGTAAGACCCTGCTGCCAAGTCAGGTCTACGCTCAGGCCAAGCTCCAGTTGGGGCGTACGCAAGTCAGGAATGCAATTGTAAGCCTTCTTCAGATTATTGATTTTCACGTTTGCCGTGGTATAATAATCTTGCTGGAAAACTTTAGGATGTGTTGCGTTGGAAGTAATCTCGCCTACAAGATAGAACTTACCGCCCACGGGAACTATACCGTCGACACCCTGGAACGCCTCATTGCTGTTATTGACAAACTCAAGGGCGATATATTTGGTCTCAAAAGGATCAGTAGCAACTCCTTCTGTTTCCAGCACCAAAGTACGGGTATTGGGAGTGCCAGGCTTGGTGCGGGTAATGTAAGTACCGGTCTTTACAGCCGCGTCGTAAATGGTATATTCGGTGGTACCTGTCGGCTGGAAATTCCATCCCACATTCTTTTGTCCGCCAATCAAGACTCCCGTAAGTTGGAAACCAGTCGCGGGGAAGGTAACCTCTTCGTCTTTGGCATCAGAGATTTGCCCATTCTCGAACTGGGCGTAGATGTCAAGGCGGCCAACAGCGTAGTTGATGGTCTGCTCCAAGGCCACGGATTGCGTATTGGCCTCTACTTCCCTTGTATTTGTATAAAGGTCACTCAATACGTCATTCCAGCTGGTTTTGCCAGTATAATTATCTCCTTGTGGAGTCGTGGCGGTCTTGATAGAGCTGTTTGTCCAATAGTAGAGCGAAGCGGGATATACATAGCTTGACAAAGCGGCTACGTTCATGCCGGTATTGTCGTCAGTGTCGATATATTTGAAGGTGGCGTTATCCCATTGTATCTGTCCTGCGCCATCGGGGAGATTAAACTCCGTGGGATAATCCTTTCCGGCAAAGCTTGCTGCGTAAGCCAGTTTCACATTAGGTGCCGTTCCGCTAGTCGTGAAATTGGCATTGCTTGCACCAACAATTGCCTCCTTTATGGCGGATTTCAGGCCTTCGGTATCGCTTACCCTCGGGCTTTCCATGGCGTTATACAAATCCTGCAGTGCCAAACGTATGCTGTTGGCGGAACCTGCCTTCAGTCCTATAAGGCTTTGATAATATTCATGGAGAGCCGCGTTTTCTTGCTCTGTAACTTCCGACCATTTCTTGCTATTCGTTCCGGTAGCTCCAGCCACGGCGTTAAGCAGCGTGACCAAAGCGTTTTGGGATGCCGTAACGTTTTGGGTTCCGAGAATGCTTTGCAAGTCGAAGCTGATGGTGGAGAGCAAGGCGCCTGAGTTCAAACCGGAAGTCGCATAAGATGGATTCAACACGCCATTTGCCTGCTCCTCGTCCAACCCGGATTCAGTATCTGTTATAGCCTCGCCATAAAAAAGAAATGCGTCTACGCCAATGGCAATGTCAACATCATTGTAGACTTTTGAGTTCGTACCTGTTGCCAATCCGTCATTCTCCGCTATTTGAGGTAGGATGATGGCGTTATAATGCAAATCCTCCGTCCCTTGGAGTGGTTTAGATGCTGAAGTAGGAGTGTTTTCTAGTTCAAATGGGATGAGACGGATGTTATCCATACCCCTAAACGTTTTGTCATCTGCTTGCGTAATAGCATCACTCATACGTGTGCCTTGCGCATGGGGAATGTTGATGGCGAACTGCGTCTTTACCGTCTCTCCGCTGCTGATGGAAGGGCCGTTCTCTCCCAGCACGTCGTCTGACGAGCAGGCGGTGAAGCCTGCCGTACCCGTAAGGGCGATGGCACCCATAAGGGCAAACTTGTTGAGTTTTCTCATAATCGTGAATGTTTTAAAGTGTTAGTGTATATTATATATAATGTATACCTATAGCCCTTCCGCCTTCTGCCGGCGGGCTTTTATCTCCTCCGCCTGGCGCAGGTTGGCCTTGGCTTGTGGGTTGCCGGCCTCGGCCGCCTTTTGGAAGTAGGAGAGGGCCGCAGGTTCGTCGCCCGTCATGTAGAGTGCCACGCCCAGGGCGTTCCATGCCCGCGGGTCATCCTTCACGCCCTGCAGCAAGGGCAACGCGTCGGCATAGCGCTCTTGCTCCAGCAACTCGGTGGCGGCGTTGATGGCGTGGGCGGCCGAGTCGGGCACGTAGTCGTAGTAGACGCGCAGGTAACCCGAGTTGCGCTGGTCGTTGAACACCTCCTCCTTCAGGTAGCGGTAGGCCTTGCCCCCGTCGAGTGACTTGATGAGGCTTTCGCGCCGGGTGGGGTCAGGCTCTTGGTCTATGACGCTGAGCAGAGGTTCCCGCCATTTCGAGTCGTCGTCGGCTATCTGGTCGCGCAGCTCCGTCCATGCCTCGCCGCCGTTGGCGCACTCATAGAGGGAGTCGGGCGTGGCCACCCTGGCGCTGATATATTGCTTCAGGGCGTTGGCGCGGGCAGCGGCCAGGCGATTGTTGAGCGCCACGGGGCCTTCTATGGAAGCCAGGCCCACTATCTGAATGATTTTCACCATGGAGGTGCTGTCTGCCATGATGTCTCGGGTGAGGCTGACGATGCGGTCGAGCGTGGCGGCGTTGTCGCGGAAGGAGCGGTCGATGGCGGCACTGCCCACGGGGAAGTGGATATAGAGTCCTCCTTCCTCCTTGCGCAAGACGCGTGTGTGGTCGTAGGGACGATAGCGGGAGACGTGGCGCAACACGGGGTTGTCTCGCTCCAGCTCACCGGCACGGCCCGCGTTGTCGGGCACGATGGCGAGCGAGGGACGCAGCGTGGGCACGTAGATAAACCTGCCCAGCGGCCTGGCCGCAAGGGGTATCACGTCACAGCAACCCTCCTTCCGGCGCTCCACGTCGCAGCTCACCTCTCCCTGCCACAGCCAGGGATAGTCCTGGCGGCTCAACTCCACGGAGTGGGTATACCGGCTGCCCGCGGGCAGCTCTTCGCCCCTGGCGGGGTCTGCCACCTTATAGTAGCGGGCGCGCTCCGTGTAGCGGCGGTTGCGCTTGCCCCTGAACACCACGGGGCTGAGGCGCAGGGTGTCTTCCCCGCTAGCCAGCCTCGGCACGAGGCGCACGGCGTAGTCACTGCCCAGCGTGTCGCCTTCCGATAGCGCGTAGTCTATGCGCACCGCCGCGCTGTCACGCCACGAGACGCTGACCGTGTTTTGGGCGGGGGCGCAGAGAGGAAGCAGCGCCCCGAAGAGTAAAGCTTTGTTTAATGCATGGTTCATAGTTCATCATCTATCATGTTTCGTCATGGGGACAAGGTGCCCGTGCGTGAAGGGGAGTTTCGCCCTCTCTTGCTTCCTTACCTCAGGTAGTAGACTATCGAGATGGCGAGCTTGGTGGGCATGAAGAGCCCCTTGGTGTCTTCGCCCATCTTGCTGCCGCACACGGCGCAGGCGTAGCGGGAGTAGTGGGTGATGCCATAGCCCAGGCCCACCACGCCCTCTATGCTCCAACGCTTGCCGGGCAACATCCAGCTATAGCCGTAGACGATGCCCACGGCGCCCAGGTCGCCCTGGAAGCGTTGCGTCTCCAGGTCGGGGAAGATGCCGAAAGGCATGTCCACCCCGCCGGCGTTGTAGTGGGAGTAGAGCAGGTTGGCCCCGATGAAGTGGCCGGAGTAGGGGGCGCAGAGCCAGTAGCGGGCTTCGGGCTGTATGGCGACGTGCTTCAGCTTCTTGTTGTCAGAAAAAGTGAAAGGGTTCCATCCCGCCGATAGGTCAAGCGTCCACTTACGGGACAGCTTTGTCTCGAAGCCGATGTTAAGAGTGGTGGTCGCCCAATATAAAGCATTGGTCTTCAAGGCCGTGCGCTGACCCCATGCGGGCGCGTGGCAGAAAGAGCATGCCACGATAAACAATAAGACCTTATACCCCATAAAATGATAACAAGTGCGTTAATAAAAAGTAAGTGTCAACGCGCAAATATAGTATTTTTTTCAATTCGCGCCTAAGGACTTACCCCCCCGTTAAGATTTTTTAAGATTAAAGCGGGCGGATATGCGTGATATATCCCCCACCTATGTCGCGTCAATGCCCCGGATAGATGGGGAACCATCTAGGATGATTCCCATAATCATTTAAGATGATTCCCACAATCATCTAAGATGATTCTTCACCTAGCCGGGATGGTTGTGTTTTATAGGCGGTAGGTTGTCCTCATCATCCTCGCCGCGTGTGTCGCTTGCGGGGAATGTCCTTCAACAGATGTGTGGCGGCGCGCCACAGCCGCCACAGGGGGCGCCTGACGTGGATGAGGCTGGTTGGCGTGAGCGGTTGGAGATGAGGCCTTTGCGAGCGGCCTGCCAAAAAAGCGGGGAGCAAGGTCTTTTCCTTGCTCCCCGCTTGAGTAAGGCGCGGACATGGAAACCCGCGACCCCGTGACGACGCTTCGCGATGTGTCGTCCCGGAGCCGCGGGCTTTTCTCTTTATGGTTGAGCCGCGAGACTTTACTCCTTTTTCTTCTTCTCCAGTCTCATGCCTATCACGTAGGAGTGGGGCACGTCTTTCACTATTTGCGACTGCAATTGCGGGTCGATTTCACTCTCGCCACAGAAGCGGATGAAATTGGAGCGTTTGTCATACCACCAGGAGCCGAAGAACACCAAGGGTATTTCCACCGTGTCGCCATCCGTCACGGATTCCAAACGGAAAGGACGGCTGTCATACATATAGTTGATGGCTTGCGTATAGCCTTCTACGGGATATAGCTTGAGGGATGATTTCGACATCCTGCCGAGAAGAGGGCTGCCCACGCTAATAGTGGCCAGCGAATCGTCTTTCACCTGGAGCGTCAGCGTGACGGACTTGATCCTATCATACTCGTTCTCGTTGGGCGCGAGGTGGTATTCCTGGCGCACGGCTTCCCATTGTTCCTCGGGGTATTCCGTCACAGACCCGATGTTGGGGCCGAACAGGAAACTGTGCACCCGTCCTTGTTTCTCGGCATGGCGATACTCATCCACGTAGAAGGTGATGTCGTAATGGGTCTTGAGCAGCGATTGCAAGTCAAAACGGTGGACATGGATGTCATTCATGTCAAGCACGTCGATAACATCCTCCAACTGGATTGTCTGGGTGGTGACGCGCAAGCTGTCTTGCGCACGCAGGTCGCCAACCAAGGCGACTGCGCAAAGGAGCGTAATCAATTTTTTCATACTATTCAGGTTGTGTCAGTTGCTTATTCCTCGTCGGCGACTATCTTGGGTCCGCGCACCTTGTCCTTGGCGCTCAGGCCTTTCTTGATCTCTATGTTCACGCCATCGCTCAGCCCGGTGGAGACCTCTCGCTTCTCGTAGGTTTTCTCTTCGCCCTCTCCCTTGATGAGGTAGACATAAGTCTTGTCCCCCTCGAACTCCAGGGCACTCTCGGGAATGCAGAGCGCGTGTTTTGCTTCGGCCAAGACTATCTCGGCATTGGCACTATAGCCGCTGCGCAATTTATTGTCATCGGCCACGTTGACAGCGGCCTTTATCTCGAATTGGTTGGCTCCGTTGTTTTCCACGGCCTTGGGAGAGATGTATTCCAAAGTGGCTTTCAGGGTCTCGCTCTGCAGTGCGCCGATAGTAATCTTCATGTCCATGCCGGGCACGAGCTTGCCCACTTCCGTCTCGTCTATGTTGCCCCGGAATATCAGGTCGCCCATGTTGGCCACCGTGGCGATGGTGGTACCATCGTTGAAGGTGTTGGAGAGGATGACCGTGTTGCCCACTTTCACGGGCACATCGAGTATCAGGCCTGTGATGGTAGAACGTATCAGGGTGCTGCTTCCCTTTGCGTTGCGACTCGACACGCCGTCACGCACCACCTCCAGGTTGTCTTGCGAGGCGGCCACTTCCTCTTGGGTCTGCTTGTAGGTTTGATGCACCTTGTCATACTCATCGGCGGAGACCAGTCCTTTGTCGTAAAGCACCTTCTCTCGCTCATAATCCACCTTGGCCTGCTCCATGTTGATATTGGCTAGTCTTACCCTGGCCTCGGCACTGGAGAGTTGCGCCATGTCGGGGATGACTTTTACCTTCGCGATTACCTCGCCTTCCGCCACCATCTCTCCAGCGTCTTTGTAGATGTCGGTGATGATGCCGGATATCTGCGGTTTCACGGCCACCTCGTTGCGCGGCTCTATTTTTCCCGTGATGACAGAAGTTTTGCGGATGTCCTTCACGGCGGGAGTAATCTCCTCATACTCCACGGTCTTGGGGCGGGACTGTATCCAAAGGAACACGAAGGTGCCGATGAACACCATGGCTATGAAGCCCGCCACGATGAGTTTAAAATACTTTTTCATAGATATGTCTTGCTGTTTTGTCCTTTTTGTCGATTATGTCTACTCGTCTCTCATAGCATCCACGGGCTTGATGTTCATCGCGCGGAGCGCGGGAGCCAAGCCCGCCAATATGCCCAATACCATCAACATGGCCACTGCTCCCAAGGCCGTCCAGAAGTCCACTTGGTAGTGGGCGGCCTCTATGCCGTCTGTGGTGTTGGCCAGTTGCAGCATCTGGAGGATGGCCACGGCGAAGAGGATGCCGCTCATGCCCGCCACGGCGGTGAGGGCGATGCTCTCGGATATGATTTGCGAGAGTATCACCTTGGGCGTGGCTCCTATGGCGCGCCGGATGCCTATCTCCGTGGTGCGCTCCCTGACGGTCACCATCATGATGTTGCTCACGCCGATGGCTCCTGCCAGCAGTGTGCCGATGCCCACCAGCCATATCAGGAAATTGACACCCTTAAATAAGTTGTCAAGCAAACCGAAAAGCACCTCGGTGTTGAATACCGTGACGGCTTTCTCGTCGGTAGGATCTATGTCGTGAGGTCTTGCGACGACTTCCCTGATGCGAGGCGTTATCTCGCTGATGACTACGCCTGGCTTGGCGGTAAGACATATTAGGTCTATCTCGTCACCTCTGTTGTAGAGTCGTTGCAATAGGGTATAGGGCACCACTATGGAGTTTTGCGAGCTGCCGTTGATGCTCATGGAGGACGTGCCATAGTCTACGCCGATGACAGTATAGTAGGTACTGTCTACCCTGATGACCTGTCCGCAAGGGTCGATGTTCTCGGGAAAGAGCGTCTTGTAGATTTGCTTTCCAAGGACACAGACCTTTCTGTCTTCACGCACGTCCATCTCGTTGATGTATCGTCCATAGCGCATCACGGGAGCGTCTATCAGTTGATATTCGGGCATCATGCCCTTCAACGGGCCGCTGCATTTCTTGTCGCCACGTATGGCGCTAGTGCCCCATTGCGATAGTTGTGGGGTCACCACGTCCAGTCCTGGCACTTGCTCTTTCAGCCGCTTGATGTCTTGCGATGTCATGGTCCAATATCTACCTTTGCGGAAACCATGGTAGGCCTTGGTGGTTTTTTGGGAGAAAATGATGGCGCTGTTGGTGGCAAAACCCTCGAAGTTGGACTGCAGGAGTTGCTTAAGTCCTTGCCCGCCGCCGATTAACGCCACTAGCATGAAGACACCCCAAAACACGCCGAAGCCCGTCAGTATAGACCTGCTCTTGTTGCGGGTGATGGTGTCCAGTATTTCCTTATAGGTATCGATGTCTATCTTCATTCTGCTCTCAATGCTTCAATGGGTCTTATATGCGCTGCCTTGCGTGCGGGGATGAGCCCCGCGAGCGTACCGGCGATAATCATGACCAAAGTGGCTTCCACGCAAACATCCAGTCCCACGGTGGGGTTGACGAAAAGAGTGGTCTTGAAAAGTCCGGTGTCTGTCTGCTCATGGCCTATCGTGGCATCCATGTATTGGTTGGCCGCTATGCCTATCACCATGCCTATATAGCCAAAGAAGGTGGTGATGATGACGCTCTCCACGATGATGAGTTTCAAGATGGAGAGGGGCTTGGCTCCTATTGCCTTGCGTATGCCGAATTCCCGGGTGCGTTCTTTGACGCTGATGAGCATGATGTTGCTTACGCCCACGATACCGCTCAACAGGGTGAAGATACCTATAATCCAAAGGGCGGTGCGGATGATGCTCATGCCCTGGTTCATTTGCATGTTGTTGAGGAAGCGGTTCCATATCCAGATAGTTTCCTCATCTTCTGGGGCGGCCTGGTGGTTGGCGTTGATAGTGCGACGGTAAGCGTCCTCAAAAGCCTCGTTCTCCTCTTCGCTCTCCAGTCCATGGAAACTGAACATGAATCGGTCTGCCCGGTCTCCCTTGTTGTAGAGTATGCGGAGAGTGGTAAACGGGGTATAGACCACGTCGTTCATCTCGCTCTCGTCGTTGTCATAGATGCCCACGACCTGGAAGGCGATGTTGTCCACTTTGACCTGCTGGCCTATCAGCCTACCGCAATCATGCGGTTCCAGTTCCTTGGCGTTGGTTTCGCTAAGTACCAGCACTTTTCTGTTTTCGTTGATGTCCACTTGATTGATGAACCTGCCATGGAGCATGTCCATCTTGTCGATTTCAGCCATGTTCGGATAGACTCCTTCCATGCTGGAGGAGAAGTAGTTCTCTCCCAGGGCCACGTTAGCGGTGCCTTGCCAGATAGTCGCTCCCGCTTTGTCGATGATGTGGTTGAATTTTTGGTTAGTGGTGTTGAAGTCTTGGTCTTCCAACTCAATGTATCGGCCTTCTTGCAGTCCATTGTAGGGTATGGAGGTCTGTCCTGAATAGACCACCATGGAATTATCCAGCACACTTCCGGCGTTTTGCTCCAGGGCATTGATGAGTCCATTGCCCGATCCCAGCAGGAAGATGAGCATGAATATGCCCCATGCCACCGCGAAGCCAGTAAGCGCGGTCCTGAGTTTGTTGCGTTTGGCCGTAGACCATATTTCGGTGATGATATCTCTCATGGCTATTTCATCATTCCATTGATGCCGAATGGGCTGGCGTCGTGGCGCAGGTTTTCCTCTATGCTGCCTATCAGTCCGTCTTTGATATGTATAATCTTGTTGGTCTCGTTAGCCACGCCACTTTCGTGGGTTACCACTACGATGGTCTTCCGCTCTTCCTCGTTGAGTTGCTTGAGTAGTTGCATCACCTCCACGGATGTCTTGGAATCCAGTGCTCCCGTAGGCTCATCCGCCAAGATGACTTTGGGGTTTGTGATTAACGCCCTGGCTATGGCCACACGTTGTTTTTGTCCGCCTGAAAGCTCGTTGGGATAGTGGTTGGCCCAAGCCGCGAGCCCTAGTCGGTCTAGATATTCCATGGCCATCTGGTGGCGTTTCTTGCGGCTTATTCCTTGATAGAACAATGGCAATTCTACGTTTTCCACAGCGGTCTTAAAGCCAATCAAGTTGAATGACTGGAAGATGAAACCTATGAAGTGGTTACGGTATTCAGCGGCGCGGGTCTCGCTCAGGTTCTTGATAAGCGTGCCCGCCAGGGTGTATTCCCCTGTATCATAGTTGTCCAGGATACCGAGTATGTTGAGCAGGGTAGACTTCCCAGAGCCAGAGGCACCCATGATGGAGACGAACTCTCCCTCACCGATTTCCAGGTTGATGCCCTTGAGCACGTGCAGGGGCTGCGCTCCCTGGTAAGTCTTGTTGATGTCCTTGAGATGTATCATTTCCGTAAGTGATTTGTCGTTAGACGTACAGTGACGCAGAAAAGTTGCGCGGTGTTGGCAAAAAGTTCTTGGAGGGGGAGAGGCTTATCCCCTTTGGCGGGTATCGGCCCCCCACATCAGCTTTTCCCTTAGGGTGCTGAAGTAACGCTGGTTTTTCTGCTTCACGATACGCACTTGGTAGGGAGCCTTGCGTATGGTGAGTTGGGTACCCTCTTGCATTTTCTCGCTTCTTCCATCTATGGCCACCAGGAAATTATGGCTACGACTTTCCACGTCAAGGGTGATTTCGCAAGTATCGTTGACTACGATGGGGCGAATATTGAGGCTATGGGGTGCGACGGGTGTGATGCAAAGACTGTTGTCTTGAGGCACGATGATGGGGCCGCCGTTGGAGAGATTATAGGCGGTAGAGCCTGTGGGCGTGGCAATGATAAGTCCATCCGCTTGGTAGGCCACGAGCAATTCCCCGTCAATGTGCGTACGAATGGTAATCATCGAGGCGATATCCCGTTTCAGCACGGCGATATCGTTGAGGGCGTAGGGATAACCCGTGATAGGTTCGCCATTTGCCTCTACCTGTATCACGGTGTGGTTCTCTATTTTGTATTCCCCTAAGTAAATGCTGTTCAAGGCAGATTCTATCTCGCTGGGCAATACGTCTGCCAAGAAGCCCATGCGCCCCATGTTCACTCCGATAATGGGTATCTGCTTGGCACCCACACGGCTGGCCGCTTTCAGGAACGTACCGTCTCCACCCATGGAGATGGCGTAATCAGCTTGGAAATCCATGCCATCAAAGACTCCTGCTATTTCCATCTCGAGTCGCTGCTCTTGGGTGAGGAAGTCATAGAACATGCGATCCATGTATACCTCAGCCTGTTTTTCGCTCAGGTATGAAAGCACTTTCTGTATGGGAATAGCCTTCTTTATTTGGTATTCATTGCCGAAAATGGCGAATTTCAATAGCCTCTGTGCCATTTATTTTGTCGTTTCAAGATTATTCGTTATATTTGCGGAACTTACCCAGGACAGTTGACGTTCCTGTTTGCAAAAGTAGTGAAAAATGACGAAAGTACTTATAAAACCTTAATTTTTATGGCAAAAGTATATGAATTCTTGGCTGATGGCTTTGAGGAGATAGAGGCATTGGCGGTAGTTGACGTATTGCGTAGGGGTGGCATAGACATCCAGACTGTGAGCATCATGGACAGGGAGTGGGTAGAGACCTCGCATGGCGTGAAAGTGATGGCCGACTTGATGTTTGAGCAAGCAGACTTGGGCGACGCGGATATGCTGCTGCTTCCAGGTGGTATGCCTGGTAGCTTGCATTTGAAAGAACATGAAGGGCTAAAGCGAGCTCTATTGGCTCAGGCTGCCGCAGGCAAGCGTATAGGAGCGATATGCGCCGCTCCCATGGTCTTGGCCGCCCATGGATTGCTTGACGGAAAGAAAGCTACTTGCTATCCAGGATTTGAGACACACTTACCCAACGCTATTTACACCGCCCAGTTAGTGGAAGAGGATGGCCTTATTACTACTGGTGAGGGGCCTGCCGCGGTGTTGCCCTATGCTTATGCTATTTTAAGTTACTTCGTGGGCGAAGAGAAGTCGAAGGAGATACAAGACCAGATGCTCTATACGCATCTTATGGCTCAATAAGGAGATATCCATGGACTATGTGATTATCGTGGCTGGAGGTAAGGGCTTGCGCATGGGGGGTGATACGCCCAAGCAGTTTTTGCCCTTGGCTGGCAAACCTATCTTGATGCGCACCATTGAGCGTTTCCGTGCTTATAGCGAGCGTATAGGCATTATAGTCGTGCTGCCACAGGAACAGCAGGCTTACTGGAAAGAGCTTTGTGAAAGATATGATTTTCATGCGCCTCATCAGATAGCCAACGGAGGCGCTACTCGTTTTGAGTCTTCCCGTAATGGTCTTTCCTTGGTTCCTGATGAGGCAGAAGGAATTGTGGCTTTCCATGATGGTGTGCGCCCCTTGGTGCCTGTCAGTGTGATAGATGATTGCTATGAGACAGCTCGCGATAGCTTTGCCGCCATTCCCGTGATACCTGTCAATGATTCTCTTCGCAGAATGGAAGGAGAGGGAAGGAGCCATGCTGTCTATCGTCCAGACTACAAGGCGGTGCAGACACCGCAGGCTTTTGACATTTCCTTAGCCAAGCAGGCTTTCCGTCAACCTTATCGAGAGTCTTTTACCGATGACGCTACCGTGGTGGAAAGCCTTGGTTGCCAGGTGGCGTTGGTGGAAGGCAGCAGGGAGAATATCAAGATTACCACCCCAATAGACATATTGGTGGCGGAAGCTTACCTAAATGAGGCCAAAACCAATCACTAGATTGTCAAAAAGCAGATATGGGTGGCATATTAGACCAAGACATCAAGTTCTTGCCAGGTGTAGGGCCTCAGCGCAAGGTCTTGCTGGCCAAGGAGCTAGGCATAGAGACTTACGCGGATCTCTTGGCTTATTATCCCTATAAATATGTGGATAGGTCGAAAGTTTACCCTATCAGAGAACTGAATAGCGAGATGCCCTTTGTGCAGGTGAAGGGACGAATACTCAGTTTCGAGCAATATGACATGGGAGGGCGCAAGAAAAGGTTGGTGGCCCATTTCTCTGATGGTACAGGCGTGGTAGACTTAGTGTGGTTTACGTATGTGCAACACGCTCAAAAGACTTACAAGATAGGGGTGGAATACGTGGTGTTTGGTCGTCCTGGTATCTATGGAGGTAGATTCCAGTTTGCCCATCCCGAGATGGAAGAAGTCACGAAGTTAAATCTTTCCGCTTTGGGATTGCAGCCCTATTATAACACTACCCAGCGGATGAAAAACGCCAATCTCACCTCGCAAGGAATGGGAAAACTCACCAGGGCGCTAGTGGATTTATTGCCCAGCCCGTTGCCAGAGACTTTGCCCTCGTTTATCACTAAACCTTTGCATTTACTTTCCAGGGATGAGGCTTGCCGTTGGATACATTATCCTAAAGATGTCAAGCAGGTACAACTGGCCAGGATAAGGCTTAAGTTTGAGGAGTTATTCTATTTGCAGCTAAATATAATAAGGTACGCGCGCGCGAGGCAAATACGTTATCAGGGATATATTTTTCCTCGTGTGGGGAAATTGTTCAACGCGTTTTATGCCCATCATTTGCCTTTCGCTCTTACCCAGGCCCAAATGCGCGTGATGCATGAAATACATGCAGACCTGCGCTCTGGCCACCAAATGAACAGGCTGTTGCAGGGTGATGTAGGGTCTGGAAAGACGCTGGTGGCGTTGATGACCATGCTCATTGCCATAGACAATGGCTTTCAGGCTTGTATCATGGCTCCCACGGAGATACTCGCGGAACAACACCTGCAGACCATCAGGAACTTTTTGGGCGACATGCCTATCAGGGTGGAGCTGCTGACAGGCAAGGTGAAAGGCAAGACAAGGCAGTCTGTGCTGCAAGGTCTGATAGATGGCGGCGTGGGGATATTGGTCGGTACGCATGCCGTGATAGAAGAGAACGTGCGCTTTGCCCGTCTAGGCATCGCCGTGATAGATGAGCAGCATCGGTTTGGCGTAGCGCAGCGAGCCAAGTTATGGGTGAAGAGCGACAATCCGCCTCATGTGTTAGTGATGACCGCTACGCCTATTCCTCGCACATTGGCCATGACTCTTTATGGTGATTTGGACGTGAGTGTGATAGACGAGTTGCCGCCTGGGCGCAAGCCTATCCAGACTTTGCATGTCTACGATGACCAGATTGCGGGGCTGTTTGACAGGATACGCCGGCAGGTATCATTAGGCCGGCAAGTTTATGTGGTTTATCCCCTTATCCAGGAAAGTGAGAAGATAGACCTGAAGAATCTTGAAGAGGGTTTTGCCTTGTTGCAGTCCGTTTTCCCGGAATTCCGTCTCAGCAAGCTGCATGGCAAAATGAAGTCGGTCGAGAAAGAAAGTGAAATGGCTCGTTTCCTGGCTGGGGAGACCCAGATACTCGTGGCCACCACGGTGATAGAGGTGGGGGTGAATGTGCCTAATGCCTCTGTCATGATAATCATGGATGCCCAACGTTTCGGTCTATCCCAGTTACATCAGTTGAGAGGCAGGGTAGGACGTGGAGCGGAACAAAGCTATTGCGTGTTGGTGACCAATCGCAAACTGGCGGAGATGACTCGCAAGCGCATTGATATCATGTGTGATACCAATGATGGTTTTCGCATTGCCGAGGCAGACTTGAAATTCCGGGGGCCTGGTGACTTGGAGGGAACGCAACAGAGTGGTATGGCTTTTGACTTGAAAATAGCCAATATCGCCACGGATGGCCAACTGGTGCAGATGGCCAGGGATGAGGCCCGCAAGGTGGTAGACGCTGACCCTGAGTGCAATAGAAATGACTTCGCCATGATGTGGGAAAGGTTGCGGGAATTGCGCAAGACCAATGTCAATTGGGGTGCTATCAGTTGAAAAATCTTGCGCCTGTAATCTTTCCAGAAAGGTTAAAAAGCCGATAAAAAGTGTTAACCCTTCCCCTTGGCTCAGAATTTTTTTGTAAATTTGCCACATCTTATTTTTAGGACATCATGCATTTGCATGGATTCAATTCTCCAAGTGCGTTATAACTTTTATGATTCCGCCAAGGAGATAAACCTGTTAAACTATGGAATTTGGAAAGAACTTTAGAAGGGTAAGTATTGTCGTATTATTAGCGTTGGCCTCCGTCCCAGTGATGGGACAAGACCTCTTGGCTCGTCAGGCTCCTGTGGACAGGAAGATGAAAGCCGTTGACACGTTGGTCACCAACCAACTGAAGATGATAGAGGAAAAGGGAAATCCCGCGAGCGAGCTCTACGGGGAATTCAGCAATGCCTACGTTCACAAGACCACGACAATGCCCGACCGCTACAAGATAGATTTGCGCCACTTCTGCATGCCCACCGTGAGCAGGGTCGTGACAAGCAATTTCGGTTCGCGCTGGGGACGCAAGCACAACGCGCTTGACATCAAGGTGTACATCGGCGACACCATCCGCGCCGCTTTCTCAGGCAAGGTGCGCATCGTGAGAAACGAGCCCAGGGGCTATGGCCGGTATATTGTCATCCGTCACTATAATGGCTTGGAGACCGTATATGGCCACCTTTCCAAGCAAATCGTAAAAGAGAACCAAGAAGTAAGAGCCGGTGATGTTATCGGCTTGGGCGGTAACACGGGAAGAAGTACAGGCTCACACCTTCACTTTGAGACCCGCCTTTGCGGTGTGGCGCTCAATCCCGCGCTTATGTTTGACTTCCGCAATCAAGACGTGACCGGCGACTTCTATGAGTATAACAAGGCCACTTACGCACGTGAGTCCGCTGAGGCTACCCGTTTGCGTGGCAAGGTAGGTAATGGCAGCTACACCCGTGAGCAGGTGCAGGGCATCAGTCCCGTCAAGAAAGAGCAAGCCAAGAACTCTTCCACAAGTGGCGAGAAACTTTATCACAAGGTGAAGTATGGCGAGACGCTTTCCTCCATCGCCAAGAAACGCGGCGTGACCGTGGAACAGATATGCCGTCTCAATGGTTACAAGAAGAACAAGGTGCTCACCCCTGGACAGATTCTTCGTTATTCATAATATAACGTGAGTTCGACGGATTCCACTTTATGTGCGCAGCCCTGTTATTGCCAAACT
>OLZA01000315.1_pt1 | contig 34881 bp, 22 predicted proteins | sample 1673431 | NCBI WGS metagenome assembly OLZA01 (sample SAMEA103958111, study PRJEB25191) | human gut metagenome | biome: human-associated habitat [ENVO:00009003]; feature: intestine environment [ENVO:2100002]; material: feces | place: Germany | collected 2013/2015 | reverse complement strand
TTGACAAGAAATACGTCGCCAACACCTACGCCCGCTTCCCCGTGCTGCTCGAGCACGGCAGCGGCTCCCTCGTCTACGACGACGCGGGCAAGGAGTACATCGACCTCGGCGCGGGCATCGCCGTCACCTCCTTCGGCATCGCCGACAGCGAGTGGGCCGCGGCGGTCACGCAGCAGCTGACGAAGCTCCAGCACTGCTCCAACCTCTATTTCACCGGGCCCTGCGCCCTGCTGGCGGAAAAGCTCTGCGAGGCCACGGGCATGAAGAAGGTATTTTTCGGCAACTCCGGCGCCGAGGCCAACGAGAATGCCCTCAAGCTGGCCTCCTTCCATACCGGACGCAAACGCGTGCTGGCAGCTTCGAAGGCTTTCCACGGCCGCACCTCGCTGGCCGTCGAGGCTACCGACAATCCCAAAATCTGTGCGCCCGTCAACCAGGCGGGCCACGTAACGTTCCTGCCGCTCAACGACCTGCCCGCCTTCGAGGCCGAACTGGCCAAGGGCGATGTGGCCGCCGTTATCGTAGAGTGCATTCAGGGTGTGGGCGGTATCCGTCTGGCCACGGCCGAATTCATGCAGGGACTGGCTGCGGCCTGCCGTAAGGCCGGCACACTGCTGGTGTGCGACGAAATACAGTGTGGCTACGGCCGCTCGGGCCGTTTCTTTGCCCACCAGCACCTGGGCGTGCGCCCCGACCTGATTACCGTGGCCAAGGGTATCGGCAATGGTTTCCCCATGTCGGCCGTGCTCATCAGTCCCGACATCAAGCCCGTCTACGGTCAGCTCGGCACCACCTTCGGCGGTAACCATCTGGCCTGTACGGCAGCACTGGCCGTGCTCGACGTGATGGAACAGGAACATCTGGTGGAGAATGCCGCCGCCGTGGGCAACCATCTGCTGCAGGCTTTGCAGGGACTGCCCGGCGTGGTGGAAGTGCGCGGATGCGGCCTGATGATTGGGTTGGAGTTCGACCGCCCCATCAAGGAGCTGCGCAACCGCCTGATTACGGAGCAGCACGTGTTTACGGGCGCTTCGGGCACCAACGTGTTGCGTCTCCTGCCGCCTTTGTGCCTGACGCAGGCCGAGGCCGACGATTTCGTGACCCGACTGAAGACTTTGTTGTAACCTTTTATATATAAAATCTGTAAGGCAGGCTGTTGGTCCCTCCGTCCGGTTTTTTCCGGGGTGCGGCGACAGCCTGCTTTTTTCGTATTCAGTCCGGCCGGTGTGACGGGGGATTCTTTCCGTCAGCGGCCTTTTTTTGAAAAGGTGGCTTGCCGTTGAAAAAAGCCGGTGCGTAGTTCTGTTACGAAGGCATCTTGTTTTTTCAAGGTCGCCCCGAATTTTTCGGTAGCCGTGCCGTATGGCGGCTGCCGGCCGGCTTTTTGGGCGCAGCGCTTGCGCATTATAGATTATTAACCCCGGCCGGCATCTGCTTCCCGGATTTTTTTGCGACATTTGCTCATACATCCAATGAAAATATACTGTATATATGAAAAAAATATTTGTTTTATTCACGTTTCTTGCCGTAGCGCTTGTGGGGTTTGCCCAGCAGGCAGTTGAAACCAAGCGCACCGATCATCCCTTTGCTTTCCCAGAGTTCCGCGACGCCAAAATCCTGCAGCCCTTTGGCCGGTACACCACCGCCAAGGCCAACATTTTTCTGAAGGACAGCCGGCTGGTGTTTATGGACGGCGACAAAATCAAGACAGCCTTTGTCAACAACGTGTATGGGGTAGAGTTTGGCGACAGCATCTCTTACCTGCGCATTGATTCCATAATGGGGCGCGTCATTGCCCGCCGCGGATACGACACCTTTTGCGCGTAACCACCATTGATATGCAGAAGTATTCCGCACAAAGCAGCGGAGGCAACAACCTGCCTTTTTTCGAGATGGAAGACCTCAACGTGTTTCTCGAAATTGACGGCGACCAGCGTGAGGAAGCCCAGGGCTATCCGCTCAAGAATACGTATTATTTCATGATTAAGGGCGTGCCCTACAAGGCTACTGAAAAGAACATCAAGAAACTCATCAAGCCCGAAATGAAGAAGGCTTTCAAGAACCTGATGTACGACCACTATTTCAGTTGGAACGACGAGGAGTCGCTCAAAAAAATCTTTGCTTTTTTGCCTGAATAAACATAGATTACATAACCCAACCGACAGCAGCCGGAACCCTGAGTGATACAATCGGGTTCCGGCTGCTGTCGGTTAGGGGGCGGTGGAGGAGGGACTGGATACGGCTTTGGCCGTTATCCGAAAATCAGTCGGGCCAGTCGCGGCGCCTTGCGGTAGACGGCCGTAACAATGCCCCAGGCCGTAAAACAGCACGAGCACGGCCGTCACCGGGATGCGCAGGGCTACGGGCACTTGCAGCCAGTCGATGAGCGTATATCCCAGTCCTACCAGCACGTAGTGAATCAGATAAATGCCCAGTCCACACCGGGTCAGGTCGGCCAGCGCCTTGCGTAGGCGTTCGTGGCTGACGTGTATGCGTTGCAGGGCGATGAAAAGCCCGAGCGTCATCATCACAACCTGGGGTGAGCAGTAGAGGAAGAAGAATTCCAGTTGCTCTTCCGTAATGTCGGGCTGCTGCGAGGTATGGCTGAATCCGAGGTAGGTAATGGCGTAGCCGGCGGCAAACAGCAGCGGAGCCAGCCAGGCCGTGGCACGGCCGCTTAGCCGGTTGTAGTGGCGCAGGTAGTAGCCGGCCATCAGATAGCCGTTGAATCCGGCAAAATAGTAGAGCATGCCATAGGGATTCCAGGCGCACGTGCCCCACAGGTTGGGCGTGGCGTATTGGGTCAGATAGGGCACCAGCAGCGTGACGCCCCACAGCAGCAGGAACAGACGCAGCGACTTTTCAGAAGCCTGTTGCAGCCAGGCTGAAAGGATGGGCAGGTAGAGGTAAAGCCCGATGAGCATGTAGATGTACCAGAGATGGGTGGTGTACATGCTGAAGTTCAGCGGAATCATCAGAATCTGCTGCAGGCTGTCGGCCCAGCTTTGCGAGGGATGGTCGCCGGCATACGGAAAGACTTTGCTGATGACCGAGGCATCCAGTCCTGCGGCGCCCGTCAGTGCCGGAAACAGGTAGTAGGCAACCGAAGCAATCAGAAACGGCCACAGAATGCGCGTGAGCCGTTTTTTTGTAGAACGCGCCTGTCGTCATTCTGACCGGCAGGATAAGCATGCCCGTAAGCATGACGAACAGCGGCACGCACGGGCGCAGCAGGGAGCCGTAGATGGTGCCCCAAAAGTTGAAGTCGGGATTCAGCCGGGCTTGCGGCGAAACGTTGAAGGGGTCGGCGCAATGGGCGCAGATAACCATGAAGATGGCCAGCAGGCGGACAACGTCGGCCCAAACGATGCGGGAGGAAAGGTTTTCGTTTTTCATGAATAAAATGAGGATGTGTTTGTTATTATTGAGGAACAAAGTTACGGCCTTGTTCCGACTTATTTTTTTAACTATTTAAAAAAACGTGGGGCGTGCGGGCCGGGAGTCGCTTTCAGCGTATTTTGTTGCGCAGGTTGCACCGGGTAACTTGCGAAATGCCCAGATAGGAGGCTATGTATCCTAAATTGACGCGCTGAAACAGTTCAGGCTCGTTGTCCAGCAGTTGGCGGTACCGCTCTTCAGCCGACTGGTAGAAGCGTGAAATCAGTCTTTTTTCGTTTTTAATGAAAGCCTGCTGATGCAGGCTTCTCGACCAGTTGGCTATTTCCAGGTTGGTTTCGTACAGCCTGGTGAGGTCCTTGAGCGGAACGGCGTAGAGCAGCCCGTCTTCCAGCATCTGTACCATTTCATATTCGTAGCCCTCAATTTTTCCGTAGAAGTTGTTGGTGGAGAATACGATGTCGCCTTCGGCACTGAACCATGAAGTGGCTTCCTTGCCGTGTATTACGCAATAGGAGCGGGCAATACCTTTTTCCATGAAGTAGAAAAAAGAATCCCGCTTCAGTGAGGAAGTAATGATGTCGCGTTTCCTGAAAGTTACGGGGCGGCTGTTTTGCAGCAGCAGCGATATGCTTTCGTCGCTCATGCCCGACAGGGCTTTCAGGGCTTTGATAATGTTTTCCATGTCTGTCAGTTAAAGGCCAGGTTCCGGTATCCGGCCTTGTTCTTGCCCGGCCGTCGTGTTGTGTCGGGCATATATGAAAAACAGACTCCGGTGGCGTTTTGCCGGAGTCTGTCTGTTTCTTGAAAGGAGGAGCTGAAAAAAGGCGCAATGTCCGGCTCAGGCAGCGGTATGTCCCGCTACGGCTTGAGCTGGTCGGGCAGATTGTCCCTGAAGTGCCAGGCCAGTGAAATCATGGCCGTGCAGTTGCGGCGTCCCTGCGGAGTTATCTTGACCAGTCCCAGGTCGGTTTCCGCGCCGATGCTGATGTTGCGGTTTACCTGGTAGGACACGCGTACCTGCATGCCGGCATCCCAACGTTTGATGCCGGATTGGCTGAAAGTCTTTTCGCTGTAAAACATTTTGTCGCTGCCCTCGCGGTCGGCGTCGCCTTTCACTTTCATTTTTCCGTTTACCCCGCAGGCCACGTAGGGACCGGCGGAAAATTTCAGATATTGTGCTTCGCCCGTACGCAGATAGTAGTGTACCAGGATGGGCAGTTCTACATATCCGGCCGAGTAAGTGGTGCGTTTGATGCCTGTTACGGGTTCTTCCGTATCTTCGTCAATAATCGGATCCCCGTTCTCATCGCGGTAAATGACGGTTTCGTCCTTTTCGCGCCAGCCCTTGCCGTAATACACCAGAGCGGGTTCAATGGCCCAGGTTTGTCCGAGTTCGAATTCCAGTCCCAGTCCCAGTTTGTAGGCACCTACATTTTTTGTGTCGGTGAAATGGCGTGACAATCCACCGCCTACTTCCAGTATCAGGTTTTGCCCGTGCAGGGCGATGGCTGCGCCCAGGCAGGCCATCACGGTAAGAATGCGTTTCATGGTGATAAGGAGTGTCAGTCGTGTTTGAAGAATTGTTTCCAGTCGTCCTTGCCCGCCGCTTTCTGCGGAGCCTTGCGGGCAGCCTTGCGCGGTTTGCGCTCGGCGCGTGTTTTGGGGGCGGCGTTCTTGCGGTCAGCGCGGTCCACTACCACGCTGCGGTCGCCCACGCGGGCCTTCTGCATTTTTTTCAGCACCAGCGGCGCGTCTTCCTCAGGCACCTCAAAGAAGGAGCAGTTGGCCGTCAGGTCAATGCGGCCTATCTCTATCTTGCCCTTCACGTAGTGGTTGACCAGGCTGATGATTTCGCGCGCATAGAAGTTGTCGCGCTTGCCCAGGTTGATGAACAGGCGGGCGTAGCCCTCCTCGGCCTGCTTGGGACCGCGTCCGCCCCGTTCGCGGCGTCCGGGACGTTCGGCTTTGTCGGCGTGGCCGCGCTCTACGGGTACCTCAATTTCCGGCGCATTGGCGTAGTAGTTGAGGAAGCGGCCGAACTCGCGGCTTACCACGCGCTTAATCAGGTCCTCCTTGGTCAGCCAGTCGAGCTTGCGGTAGATTTCGGGCAGGAATGGTGCAATCTCCGTCTCGTTCACCTCGATGCGCTCAATCTCGTCCATCACTTTATAGAGCTGCTTGGTGCAGATTTCCTGGGGCTCGGGCAGGGTGCCGGCCTCAAATTTCTTGCCGATAATCTTTTCCACCTGCCGGATTTTTCCCTTTTCGCGGAGGTGAATGATGCTGATACTGGTGCCTCGGCGGCCGGCGCGCCCGGTACGTCCGCTGCGGTGAGTGTAGCTTTCCACATCATCGGGCATGCCGTAGTTGATCACGTGCGTCAGCTCGTCAACATCAAGCCCGCGGGCGGCCACATCGGTGGCCACGAGCAGCTGCGTTTGATGCTGGCGGAATTTCTGCATGGTGGCATCACGCTGTGCCTGCGAGAGGTCGCCGTGCAGCGGCTCGGCACTGTAGCCGTCGTTAATGAGGTGTTCAGCCACTTCCTGTGTCTCCGCGCGGGTGCGGCAGAAGATGATGCCATAGATACGCGGATAATAGTCAACCACACGTTTGAGCGCCAGGTATTTGTCCTTGGCATGCACCAGGTAGTACACGTGGTTGACGTTTTCGGCTCCCTCATTGCGTGAGCCCACCACAATCTCCTTGTAGTCATGCAGGTAGTTTTTGGCAATGCGCTCGATGTCGCTGCTCATGGTGGCGGAAAAGAGCAGGGTGTTGCGCTCTGCCGGAACGCCGGCCAGAATGGCATCGATGCTTTCGGTGAATCCCATGTTGAGCATCTCGTCAGCCTCATCGAGCACCACGTTTTCCACCTCGCCCAGGCGGGCCACCGCGCTCCATCAGGTCAATCAGACGGCCGGGCGTGGCCACGATCACCTGTGCGCCACGTTTGAGGGCGCGGATCTGGCTCTCTATGCTCGAGCCGCCGTACACGGCCACCACGTGGAGCCCGTCAATATAGCGTGAGTAGTCTTTCAGGTCGCCCGTAATCTGCAGGCAGAGCTCGCGCGTGGGGCTGAGTATCACGGCCTGCGTGGTGCGGCGTGCAGGGTCCACTTTCTGCAGTACGGGCAGTCCGTAGGCCGCCGTTTTGCCCGTGCCCGTCTGCGCCAGCGCAATCACATCGTTGCCCACACCCAGCAGGTAGGGGATGACGGCTTCTTGTACCGGCATGGGACTTTCATAGCCCATTTCTTTGATGGCACTGCGGATTTCTTCCGACACGCCCAGTTCTTCAAAAGTTTTCAATGTGTGTAGGATGGTTTGAATGATAATCAGTAGGAGCGCATCGCTTGCTGCCGTTGTCGTATGAAGCGGTCATGCAAGCCGGCTCCGCCGCAAAGTTACATAAAAAAAATCACTCTCGCATCTGTCGTTGCGGCTTTGTGGAGCAGAAAGCGGCGGCATGGTTTGGCGCAGTGCGGCAAAATGTCTATCTTTGTGAGGTAAATAGCGGCCGGTATGGCCACTTTGATTTTGTTGTCTGAAATGAAACGTACCATTCTATTCTCATTTATTGTGATTGCGGCTTTGCTTTCGGGGCATGCAGCTGCAGAGTCCGTCAGAGTAGCCTGCGTGGGCAACAGCATTACTTATGGCGTAGGCACAGAAAACCCTGCGGCTGAGAGCTATCCGGCGCAGTTGCAGGCGCTGCTCGGCCCGGCGTATGAGGTGGGCAATTTCGGCCATTCAGGCGCTACCTTGCTGCGGCGCGGCCACCGGCCTTACATGAGCCTTCCGGAGTTTGGCCGGGCGCTGCGCTTTGGGGCTGACATCGTGGTGATTCATTTGGGGGTTAATGATACTGACCCGCGCGACTGGCCCGATTTTCGTGATGACTTCATTCCTGACTATCTGGCGCTGATTGATTCGTTCCGCCAGGCGCGGCCCGGATGCCGCGTGCTGGTGTGCCGGCTTACGCCCATCGGGCCGCGCCATGCGCGCTTTGAGTCAGGCACCCGCGACTGGCGTGACTCCATTCAGCAGTGCATAGCCACCGTGGCGCGGGCTGCCCAAGCCGAACTGGTGGATCTTGAGGCGGCACTTTATGCTTATCCGCATTTGCTTCCTGACGCGCTTCATCCCTCACGTGAAGGGGCCGGGCGGCTGGCCAGCACCGTGTACGGAGCCATCACGGGCCGTTATGGGGGGCTGCGCATGCCCGCAGTGTACGCTGACAGCATGGTGCTGCAGCGTGACAGCGCCATTACCTTGCGCGGCTGGGCGGATGCCGGAGCGCGTATCCGGGTGAGCATCGGAGGGCAGCGCCATCACACCCGGGCTGCCCGCAACGGCTGCTGGCAACTTACGCTGCGTCCGCTCAAGGCCGGGCGTGACTATACGCTGCGCATTACCGACGGGCAGCGTACGCTCACGTACCGCGGCGTGGCGGCGGGCGAGGTGTGGCTTTGCTCCGGGCAGTCAAACATGGCTTTCCGCCTGCGGCAGGCCGCCACGGCTGCCGCTGATGTGCCCCAGGCCCGGCAGCCTGACATCCGGCTTTTCAATATGCAGCCCCGCTGGGAAACTACGGCTGCCGCATGGAGCGCGGAGGCGCTCGACTCCGTCAATGCCTTGCGCTATTATGATTCGGCCGGCTGGCAAACGTGTACGCCCCGTTCGGCGGCTGATTTCTCGGCTGTGGCTTACTATTTCGGGCAGATGTTGCACGACAGCCTGCAGGTGCCCGTGGGGCTGATTTGTAATGCCGTGGGCGGTTCGCCCGCGGAGGCATGGGTAGACCGCCGCACACTGGAGCATGAGTTTCCGGCCATACTGCGGCAGTGGACGCAAAATGACTTCATTCAGCCTTGGGTCCGTGCCCGGGCGCGGCAGAACATGGGCACGTCCGCGCAGCCCCTGCAGCGCCATCCTTACGAGCCTTGTTATCTGTTTGAGGCCGGCGTGGCGCCGCTTGAACGGTTTCCCGTTCGCGGCGTAATCTGGTATCAGGGCGAGTCAAACGCACATAACATGGAGGCTCATGAGCGCCTTTTCCGTTTGTTGCTGCAAAGCTGGCGCCAATATTGGGGCAATGACTCGCTGCCGTTTTTCTACGCCCAACTTTCCAGCCTCAACCGCCCCTCGTGGCCTTGGTTTCGCGACAGTCAGCGCCGCCTTATGACCGATCTGCCCGCTTGCGGTATGGCCGTGACGAGCGATGTGGGCGATTCGCTCGATGTGCATCCGCGGCAAAAGCGCCCCGTAGGACGGCGGTTGGCGCGTTGGGCGCTGAACCGCGTGTACGGCCGTGCACTGACGCCCGGCGGCCCCCTTGTGAAGCAGGCTGAGGCCCGGGGGCGCAAGGTAAGGCTCAGCTTTGATTATGCCGAGGGGCTGACCACGTCCGACGGGCAGCCGCTGTGTACGTTTGAGGTGGCAGGGCCCGACGGCGTGTTCTATCCGGCGCAGGCCGTAGTGCGCCATGATGCCGTGGTGGTTGAGTCGCCGCAGGTGGAGGAGCCGTGCAGTGTGCGCTACGGGTGGCAGCCTTTCACCCGGGCCAATCTGGTTAATGCCGCCGGTTTGCCGGCCTCTACGTTCCGGGTGGCGGTACGGGCCACGGGGCGTTGAGCACAAGCTTGAATCAGAAAAGAAATCAGTCCGGAATAAAATGAGTTGTATGACGAAAAGGATTGTTGCATTGGGATGGGCAGGGGCCTTGATGGTTTTTTTTCATGGCCGCCCAGGCACAGTCCGTTAAAATGAATCCGAAAACGGATAACGCATTGCTGACCCGCTTTCAGGATGCCAAGTTAGGGCTTTTTGTGCATTGGATGGCCTGCCATACTCCGACTACCGGCGATTCGTGGTCCATAGGGCGCGGAACGCCGAAAACCGTGGCGGATTCTATCACGATGAGCTGGAATCCTGAAAAGTTTGATGCCAGGCGCATAGTAGACGTGGCCGTTCAATCCGGGTGCCGGTACATGGTTGTCATTTCCAAGCATTATGACGGCTTCTGCATCTGGCCCAGCGCTTATTCGGATTTTGATTTGGACCGGGGCACCTTTCATCGGGATATGCTGAAGGAACTGGGCGATGAATGCCGGAAGCGGGGACTGCTTTTCGGCATATACTATTCGATTGCCGATATAGACTATTGTGGCTGGACACGGATGCCTGGAGCCGGCGAGCCTGTTCCGGAGCCCCGGAAGGGGAAAGCAGACTTCGTCAGCTTTGTGCACAACCAGACGCGCGAACTGATCCAACGCTATCAGCCGGATATTCTTTGGTTCGACGGGTTCTGGCTTGATCCGCTATGGTCTGCCCGTGAGGGGCGTCATCTGTATCAGGTGATCAAGTCGGCCAAGTCCGATGTCCTGTCCACCCGCCTTTCCGTAACGAAAGACAGTACCGGGCAGGAAACTTTCTGGACCGACGGGGCCTCAGGTGATTATTTCTCCATGGAGGCAAAAACGACGGATGCTCCTGATTTCCCGTGGGAGGCTTGCACGAGCGTTACGTATCCGGTATATGCCTATGAGGCGGATGCAAAAATGCTTTCCGGAAAGGCGTTGATTGATTTGTTCAGCCGTACGTTGTGCGGCAACGGGAATCTGCTGGTCAATATCGGTCCGAAGCCTACGGGTGAGATGCCTGAAGAGCAGGTAGCCCGCCTTCATGAGCTTACGGACTGGATTGAGGCGCACCAGGACGCCGTGTACGGAACGCGGGGCGGGCCTTACCGGCAGACCGATCAGCTGGGCAGTACGTATCGCGGAAAAAACTTGTATCTTCATATTCGTGACCCTCATATTCAGCACGTTGAACTGACGTTGCCGGAGGCCTGTCGGGTGAAGTCGGCAACCGTGCTGGATACGGGTGCAAGGGTGGAGGTGCGGCAACGGGGCGACGGGCGGATTTCGCTCGTATGCTCTTTTCCGGAAGATGCGCAGATTCCTGTTATTGCCTTGAAGTTGAACAGAAAATTCCGCTTCGACGGTTGGTTGGAAAGCACGGCATCCTGACGGTTTCCCGGGGCTTAACGCCAAGGCTTCCGGAGTGTGACGGAACGTATAATAAATGTAGACTCTATGTATAGATATTTGTGGATATTGTGGTGTATGACGGCGGCCTTGTGCGCATGGGCGCAGGAGCCCTGTCCGGAAGTGATTCCGGCCCTGCAGCAGTGGCAGGGCGGCAAAGGCAGGCTGTCACTTCCCGTAAGCGGCGAGATTGTCGTTGACCCGAAAGCTGACGCCCGGCTTGCCTCAACGGCCCGGATTCTGGCTGACGATCTGAAGGCGCTCATGAAGTGGGATTACGCGGTGCGCGTGGGGCGCCCGCAGGGACGGTGCGTGTATCTGACGCTTTCCGCCCCCGACAGTACGTTGGGTAGTGAGGGCTATGTGTTGACGGTGGACAAGCGCGTCACGCTTTCGGCGCCTGAGGCCCAGGGCGTGTTCTGGGCCACACGCACCCTTTTGCAGATGCTTTGCAGGCAGCCCGATGGCCTGCCCAAGGGCGAGGCGCGTGATTATCCGCGCTTTTCCCATCGCGGATTTATGCTCGATGTGGGCCGTAAGTTCTTTACGATGGAGTATCTGCGGCAGTGTGTCAAGGTATTGTCCTTTTATAAGATGAATGAGTTGCAGGTGCATCTCAATGATAACGGCTTCCCACAGTTTTATGGCAACGACTGGAACCGCACCTATGCCGCCTTCCGCCTGCAAAGTGACTGCTTTCCCGGGCTGACGGCCAAGGACGGAGCCTATACCAAGCAGGAGTTTACTGACCTGCAGCGCCTGGGCATGGCCTATGGCGTGAATGTGATTCCGGAAATTGACGTGCCGGCACATTCTCTGGCCTTTACGCATTACAAGCCGGAGATAGGCAGCCGGGAGTATGGCATGGATCATCTTGACCTTTACAGTCCTGAAACCTATCGCTTTCTCGATACGCTCTTTCATGAATATCTGGGCGGGGAGCAGCCCGTGTTCATCGGTCCTGACGTACATATCGGAACAGATGAGTACAATAAGAAGGAAGCCGAGCGCTACCGTTATTTTACCGACCGTTATCTCAAACTCATTGCGCGTTATGGCAAACATCCCCGTATGTGGGGCGGACTGAAGTGGCTGCCGGGCAAAACGCCCGTTATGGCCAAGGGCGTAACGGTAAATGCGTGGTCGTATGACTGGGTTGATCCGGTGGCTTCGCTGGAGGCCGGCTACCGGCTTATCAACACCTGCGACACGTATCTGTACATCGTGCCGGGAGCCGGTTATTACCGCGACTTTCTTGATGCCCGCTGGATTTATGACGAGTGGTCGCCCTGGCTCATCAATCGCAAGCAAACCCTGCCGGAAGGCACGGAGGGCGTGTTGGGCGGGATGTTCGCCGTATGGAATGACCTGTGCGGCAACGGTATCAGCGAGGCCGACGTACACTATCGCGCTTTCCCGGCCATTCAGGTGATGGCCGAAAAACTCTGGCGAGGGCGGAATGAGGGCGTGCCGTATGCGCGTTTTGAGGCGCTGTGCCGCCGGCTGCCCGAGGCGCCGGGCGTAAATCGGCTGGCGCGCATACCGCCATCCGTGCGGCTCACGCCTGAGGGTGATACCCTCGTGCTCTCCGGGCGTGATTCCGTGCGCACGGCTTTTGCCGAGGTGGGTTACCCCTATGCCGTGCGGTTCAGCATCTGCCCGGACAGCCTTTCCACCGTGAGCGGCGTGCTCTTCAGCAGTCCCCACGCCACGTTCTACACCAACTGGGAGGGCACTGGCCGCCTGGCCTTCAGCCGCGATGGCTATACCTTTGTTTTCCCGTCATACCGCCTGCCCGCCGGGCAGTGGACGGACATTCGTATTGAGGGTGACTACAAGGGCACGTCGCTTTATGTGAACGGCCGGTTGCAGGAGCGTCTTGAAGGCCGCCGCATGCGTGTGCTGAACCGCCGTACCGGTGGCACGGAGTACATGCGTTATCATGAAACCCTCGTTTTTCCGCTGGCGCAGCTCGGCGCCCGTCAGGGCGGATTCAAGGGCAAGCTGCTCAACCTGACGGCTGAGCAAGCCGCCGCGTATGAATTTAATTGACCGGTACCGACGGATTCCGCATATTTCCTGTAAATTTGCAGCCTGAGAGGCGCCGCATGCGGCGTTTGATTCACATTACAGCCGATTCTATTCATGACATGACCTATTCTGTTCTCATTCCCGTTTATAACCGTCCTGACGAGGTGCGCGAGCTGCTCGAAAGCCTGGCCGGTCAGCGTTTTACCGATTTTGAGGTGATTGTGGTGGACGATGGCTCCACCCGCCCTTGTGCGGATGTGGTCCGGGCTTATGCCGGCCGTCTTGACGTCCGCTATTTTGCCAAGCCCAATTCCGGCCCCGGCCCCACGCGCAATTATGCGGCCGCCCGCGCCCAGGGCACTTACCTGCTCATTCTTGACTCCGACGTGGTGCTGCCGCCTGACTATCTGCAGCATATTCAGGAGGAGCTGCAGCAGGCTCCCTGCGATGCTTTTGGCGGTCCGGACCGCGCGCATCCTGATTTTACGCCCGTGCAAAAGGCCATCAACTATGCCATGACGTCGTTTTTTACCACCGGCGGCATACGCGGCGGCAAGCACAAGCTCGACAAGTTTTATCCCCGCTCGTTCAATATGGGCATGCGGCGCGATGTGTTCAGCGCCCTGGGCGGGTTTTCCGACATGCGTTTCGGCGAGGACATTGATCTGAGCACACGCCTGATTCGCGGCGGCTACGTGAGCCGCCTCATGCCCGAGGCCTGGGTGTGGCACAAGCGGCGCGTGGACTTCCGCAAGTTTTTCCGCCAGGTCCACAATTCCGGCATTGCGCGCATCAATCTGACCAAGCGCCATCCCGGCACGCTCAAACTGGTGCACCTGCTGCCCGCCGTGTTCACCGTGGGCTGCGCGCTGCTGGTGCTGCTGTTTGTGCTGGGGCTGGTCCTGACCCTCTGCGGCGCCGGCGGCAGCTGGCTGATGGCGGTGGGTGCGGCGCCGCTGCTGCTTTTTGCCCTGATTATTGCCACCGATGCCGCCTGCCGCAACCACAGCCTGACCATCGGGCTGATTGCCGTGGTGGCCTCCTACGTGCAGCTGCTGGGCTACGGTAGCGGTTTCCTGCGGGCCTGGTGGCGCCGCTGTGTCAGGGGGCGGGGAGAGTTTGAGGCCTTTACCAAGAATTTCTACAAATAACCGCAGCTTTCCTGACGGCGAGGGGCAGCATTCCGTACTGTTTTATGGAGAAGGATAGAAAGACACAACGCTTGTGCATCAGCCAGTGGGCCCCCGAGGACCGTCCGCGCGAAAAAGCCATGGACCGCGGCATCCAGGCGCTTACCAAAGCCGAGCTGCTGGCCATACTCATTGGCAGCGGTTCGCCCGAGGAGAGTGCCGTGGCCCTGATGCAGCGCCTGCTGGCCGACTGCCACGGCCGTCTTCGCGAACTGGGGCGCATGAGCCTGCAGGATTTGTGCGCCTATCACGGCATCGGGCCGGCCAAGGCCATCACCCTGCAGGCTGCCTGCCGCATCGGTGTGCTGACGGAGCTGGAGCCGGAAGCCGAACGCCCCGTGATGAACACCTCATCCTGCATTGCAGCCTACATGCGTCCCCGTCTTGAAAATCTGCCGCATGAGGAGTGTCATGTGCTGTGTCTGGACAACAGCCTTCATCTGCTGGCCTCGCGCTGTGTGGCGCGGGGCGGCCTCACGTCCACGGCGGTCGACGTGCGCTGCGTGTTGCGCGAGGCGTTGCTGGTGCGGGCCACCGCCATCGTACTCTGTCATAATCACCCCTCGGGCCAGAGCAGCCCCAGTCAGGCCGACGACCGGCTGACCGAGCATCTGGGGCGTGCGGCCGCGCAGGTCGACGTGCGCCTGCTTGACCATGTCATTCTGTGTGGTACCCGCCATTACAGCTATGCCGACGAGGGCCGCCTCTGACCGGTTCCGGCCAGAGGCGGCCCGTACCTTTGGGAACAACCCGCCGCCTTGTTCTGACGGCGCGGCACCTTTTTTTAGAAACGTCCGACCTTAATTTTTCTTCGCGCCGGCAGCAGCCCTTTGCCCTGTCGCAAATCAGCGGCACCACCCGCAGCGACGGCGTGCTCGAAAACGTGTTTTTCGACGTCCTCCACATAGCCGGCTACAGTCTGCCGCGCATTCCCGGCGCCCTCTCTTCCGTCAAGGTGGGCGTGCAGGCATCGGCCGAGTTCGACGGCGTGATGGGCAGCAACCTGCTCTACTGCTTCAACCAGACCTGTGACTTCAGCCGCCGCATGCTCTACCTGGAGCCCAACAACTACCTGTATACGCCCTTCTACGATTTTCTGCAGCCCTGAACCTGCATTTTATCATACTTTTTGGATAAGGCTACAGCCCGAATCAAGAAAAAAATTGCTAAGTTTGTACCCTTAACCGTAAAGGATATTTTTTCTGCATACATCAATTGGAATTTATGGATAACGAAACCAAACTGAAAATTGAAGAGCGAATCGTTGAGGTGCTCAAAACCGTGTACGACCCCGAAATACCAGTCGATATCTACAACCTCGGTCTTATTTACCGCATAGAGCTGGCCGACAACGGCGAGCTCGACGTGGACATGACCCTGACGGCCCCCAACTGCCCGGCGGCCGACTTCATCGTTGAGGACGTGCGCCTGAAGCTGGCCGGCGTTGAAGGTGTTACCGAAGCACGCGTGCATCTGGTGTTTGAGCCTGAGTGGCATCAGGACCTCATGAGCGAGGAAGCCAAAATGGAACTGGGCTTCCTGTAAACGCAAACCTTCAGCCCCTACACATTAATTAATATAGACCTCTTTACCCGAATCAGCCATGGAAGCCATCAAGAAGTACGTATATTTTCTTTCCGACGCCCACCTGGGCAGCCGGGCCATTCCCCACCGCCGTATGCAGGAACGGCGTCTGGTCAATTTCCTCGACAGCATCAAGCACAAGGCCAATTCCGTGTTTCTTCTGGGCGATATGTTCGACTTTTGGTTTGAATACCGCACGGTGGTGCCGCGCGGATACACCCGCCTGCTGGGAAAAATCAGTGAGCTGACCGACCATGGGGTGGAGGTACATTACTTTACGGGCAATCACGACCTTTGGATGAACAACTACCTGCAGCGCGAGTGCGGCGTCATTATGCACCGCACCAGCAGTGTGGTGGAAATATACGGCGAACTCTTCTATTTGGCCCACGGCGACGGGCTCGACACGCGCGACCGCAAGTTCATGCTGCTGCGCTCCATTTTCCACAACCGCACGTGTCAGCGTCTGTTTGCCGCCCTGCATCCGCGCTGGGGCATGGGCTTCGGGCTGGCCTGGGCGCGCCATAGCCGCCTGAAGCGCGTCGACGGGCAGGAACCGCCCTATCAGGGCCCCGAGCGCGAGCCGCTGGTGGTGTTTGCCCGGCAGTATCTGAAGACGCATCCGCAAATCAATCATTTCATCTTCGGACATCGTCACATCGAGGTGCGCGAGCGGCTGACCGATACGGCCGAGGTCGTTATTCTGGGCGACTGGATCAGCCAGTTTACCTATGCCCGCTATGACGGCCGCGAGCTGGCTATCGAAAATTATCTGGAAGGCGAATCCCGTCCGTAGCAGCAGGCGGCCGCGTGGCCGCGGCTAGGCCGGAGCAGGGCGGGAGTGAAGGGCCGAAAAGGCCCGCATTGACACCTTATAGCCCGTTTTGTTACATATATATGACATTATAGCGTTAATGTAGTTAAAATTTTGGAACAAAAGTGCTTCTTTTTATTTTACTCTGCAAAAATTTATATACTTTTGCATTTCACGTATTTAGACACACGATAACCTTAGGGATATTACCGAATGTGAAAGCAGAGAAACCAACAGGAGCACTTTTTATAGAGTAGGAAACACTGCATTCTCTTTTTTCGGTTCCGGAGTCGTTCGTTTTTTGTTTTGCAACCGTAAATTCTTGACCGCTGCAAAATCAATGATCCGGTAACAGAAAAGTATTCTCTCATATTCGTATCACGGCAATATCAAGTATTTTTTAGTCATGCCCCTTTGGCACGGCCGGAGGCGTTGAAGCAAAAAAAAGACTTGTCTTGTCGCGTAGGGACGTCCGGAGTTTTTTTACGTTGTTTTTTGTTTGTCTGGTTCTTTGGAGGATTTTTCCCCTTTCGGGCCGTGGCGCTGCGCGCAGCGCCGTTTGTGACCTTTTCAAGGCCACAAAGACAGACATAAATACCATTTTAAGAGAATATAGTTTTAACTTAATGGTTATATATATGAATAAAAAAGTAGCTTTACTGTCGGTTGGACTTTTGTTCAGTGCCGGTTTTGCCTATGCCCAGACGCGTGTTCGCGGTAAGGTGGTAGGTGACGACGGTCAGCCCGTAATTGGTGCTACCGTACGCGTGCCGGGTACGAAAATCGTAACCATCACCGACGAGAACGGACATTTTGTGCTGCCCTCAGTACCTGCGGGAGCTAAACACATCAACATTTCGTATGTAGGCATGTCACCGCAGACGGTGAGCGTGGCTTCTGACGTAAACGTTGTTCTGAAGCAGTCTGACCGTGCCCTGGGCGAAACCGTGGTAACGGCTTACGGCGTACAGAAAAAGCAGACCTTTACCGGTGCCGCCACTCAGATTAGCGGTGAAATCATTTCCGATAAGGGTACGCAGGACTTTACGAAAGCGCTGCAGGGTGAGATTGCCGGTGTACAGGTGCTCAATACCTCCGGTCAGCCGGGTACGAACGCCAAGATTTCAATCCGCGGTATCGGCTCTATCAACGGTAGCACCACGCCGCTTTACGTAGTCGACGGTATTCCTTTTGAAGGTGACGTATCGGCTATTGACCCGAACGAAATCGAGAGCCTCAATGTCCTGAAGGATGCTACTGCCACTGCTCTTTACGGTTCAAGAGGTGCCAACGGTGTGGTTCTGATTACCACCAAGCGCGGCCGCGCCGGTAAGACACAGGTAGAGGCCGAGGTAAAATACGGTATTTCTTCCCGTTGGATTCCGCTCTACGAAACCGTATCTTCACCTGAGCAGTTCCTGGAATATTCTTGGGAAGGCATCTATAACCAGTACCGTGGGGTATATGATGATGCCACAGCCGGTATGGTTGCCTCTCAAATCATTTTCGATCCTCAATATGGCGGTTACAACCCCTATTATAATATTTGGGATATCGACGGCTCACAGCTTATCGACCCGACTACCGGTAAGTTCAATACTAGCGCCAAGCGCCGCTATACGCCGGAAGACTGGAAGGACGTGCTCTTCCGCACCGGTCAGCGCGTTGACGGTTCTGTCCGCTTCTCTGGCGGTAACGAGCGAATGACACACTTTACTTCATTCGGTTACAGCAAGGAAGACGGTTATCTGGAAGGTTCTGACTTCAAGCGTTTCAGCGTACGTAACAACGTAGAATCAAAGGTAACCAGTTGGTTGAAGTTGACCAGCAACCTTGCTTTCTCTCGTATGGAATATAACTACGGTGTGACCAACAGTGACGCATCCAATAACGCCTTTACGTTTGCCAACCTGGTACCTTCGCTCTTTGGCGTATATATGCGCGACGAGCAGGGTAACATCGTAACCGACCCCAAGACAGGCGGTGCCATGTATGATTACGGTAACGATTACAGCCGTCCATTCTCTATGGGTATCAACCCTGCCGGTTCTGGCGAGTGGGACATCAACGACAACACCACCAACCAGTTCGTGGGTAACGGTTCGGCTGAAGTCCGCTTCCTCAAAGACTTCCGTCTGGTAGCCAACGTGGGTGTGCAGTATGGTCATACACGCTACAATATCCTGATGAACCCGTTCTATGGTGACGGTGAGAATGCCAACGGACGTTTGGATATCGAAACCGACGAGTTCCTCTCAACAACGGCCAACCAGATTCTTTACTGGGGTCACAACTACGGCGGTCACAACCTGAGTGCCTTTGTAGGACACGAAAGCCAGTACTACCGCATGAACGTGATGTATGGTCGCAAGAGCAACCTGGTTATTTCCGACATGCCTGAATTCAGCAACGCTGTCGTTAACGAGGCGCTTGACTCTTATGCTTACGAAACAGCATTGGAGAGCTACTTCGGCCAGATCAGCTATGACTTCAACAACAAGTATTTCGTAAACGTTTCTCTGCGTGGCGACGGTAGCTCACGTTTTGGCGACGGTCACCGTTGGGGTACTTTCGGCTCAGTAGGTTTGGGTTGGAACATTACCAGCGAGCAGTTCATGCAGGATGTAAACTGGTTGAAGAACTTGAAGCTGAAAGCCAGCTGGGGTTTGCTGGGTAACCAGAATATCGTAGTATCTACCAGCAACGTGATCAATGCTTATCCGAGCCTCGACCTGAGTTCAATCGGTAACATGAACGACCAGCTTTCACTGGCCTTTGCTTACAAGGGTAACCCGCTGTTGACTTGGGAAAAGAGCTCTAACTTCAACGTCGGCGTTGAATTCAACGTAGCCGACCTGGTTGAAGGTGAGGTGAACTACTTCCACAAGAAAACCTACGACATGTTGTTCTCTAAGACCGTATCTCCTTCATTCGGTTACTCACAGATTCCGGTGAACGAAGGCGGAATGGTTAACCAGGGTGTAGAATTCAACTTGACCGCGCATTTGGTAAAAACCAGCGACTGGCGCTTTGACTTCCGCGTAAACGGTGGTTGGTATCAGAACAAGATTACCGAAATGCCTATGGATGAATCAACCGGCCAGCCTAAGGATCTTATGCAGAGTGGTGGTTACGGATGGCGCAAGGGCGGTTCTATTTATGACTTCTACATCAAGGAATATGCCGGCGTAGATCCTGAAACCGGTTTGGCTCTCTACAATGCTTACTACAATGAGTATACTGATGCTACCGGTCAGGTACAGAAGGAATACATCAACAGCATGGAGCAGTATCTGGCTGACAACAAGGACCATATCGGTACCATCAAGTCCGAAAAGACTACTGACTGGAGCAGCGCTTCTTATGTATTCTGCGGAAAATCAGCTATACCTAAGCTGACCGGTGGTTTCGGTTTCGACCTCAACTGGCGTGACCTGACCCTGAGTGCTACTTTCAGCTACAGCATCGGTGGTTATGCTTATGACAATACTTATGCTTATTTGATGAACTCAGGAACAAACGGCCAGAACAACTGGCACAAGGATATCGCTGACCGTTGGCAGAATCCGGGTGACATTACCGATGTTCCCCGTCTGTCAAACGGAAACAAGGCTGACCAGTATGCCAATGCTACCAGCACCCGTTTCCTCACCAGCCGTTCATATCTGAACCTGAGCAACATTCGCTTGAGCTACAATCTGCCGAAGAGCTTCATGCACCTCATCCGCATTGCATCAGCCCAGATTTATGCCAATGGTGACAACCTCTTCATGGTGTCAGCACGTAAGGGCTTCTTCCCGATGGCTTCTATGTCTGGTGCTTCTGACTTTGAGGCATACTTGCCGGTATCTTCCGTATCATTCGGCTTGAAGTTAAATTTCTAATTGTCAATTAATCAGAAAAAACAATGAACAAAATATTATTTGCAGCGCTGGCTTCTGCTACCTTGGCCTTTACCTCGTGTGCCGACGATTTTCTGGATCGTCAGCCGCAGGGAAGTTATGTAGACAATGAGCAGACGGCTTCAGCAAAAGATTGGAATCCTCAGGTTCTGCTGGGTAATATCAATGCCTGCTCTTCAAAACTGGTTATGTATTCAGGTGATGGCGACCAGAGCCACTTTGGTCAGAAATTCCTGGATATGTGTGGTGACATCATGACCGGTGATATCGTAAAGGCAAGTAACAGTTATGGTTGGTTTACTCCTGCATTCGTACGTACCAATTCCGTAATTTCATCAGATGACAACGATTACACCTGGAAATATTGCTATCAGCTGATCAGAAGTGCCAATCAGGTATTTGATGACAGCGGCAGCGATGTAGAAGAGCCCGAAAGCGCAGAAAACAAATTCTACTGGGCTGTGGCCAAGACCATTCGTGCCTATGCTTACATGAACCTGATTAATTTTTATTCCGGTTCATACGACGAGTGGAAGGAAACGCGTTGCGTACCGGTTTACCGCACACAGATCAACCAGACTCCGGCTCCCAAACAGACGGTAGATTCTGTTTACAATCTGGTGAAAATGGATTTGACGCAAGCTATTACGGCTTACGAGAACAGCGGTTTGCGTACCAGCGATCTGACTATGCCGACCATCAACGTGGCCCGTACGCTCCTGGCTTACGCTTATCTGAATACCGGTAAGTATGCGCAGGCCGCAGACATGGCAGCCCTGGCCTTTAACAGCGACAGCCACCAGATTCTGCCTGCTAATCAGGTATTGACCACCGGTTTCAACAGCGTTTCCAACAACGCCAACAACTGGATGTGGGGAATTGACGTGACTGCTGAAACAACCGGCGGACTTGCCACCTTCTGGGGCCACATGGATCCTTACACATACAGCTATGCCAGTGTAGGTGACTTTATGTGTATCAACGACACGTTGTTTAAAACGATTCCGCAGAACGACATCCGCCGTCAGTGGTTCGTAGGTGATGAAGAGTTCCAGTATTTTGCCGGCATGTTCGGTAATGCCAATGCTTTGGCTGCGTCAAACAAATTCTTCGATTCAAAACGTTCATGGCAGGGTGATGCCCTGTGGACCAACGACGTGGTTTACATGCGTGCTGAAGAGCCGGTGCTGATTGCTGCCGAGGCTTATACCCGCAACGGTGATTTGAACAACGGACGTGTATGGCTGAGAAAGCTGCTCGAACAGCGCGACGCTGAAGGTGTCAACGGAACTTTGGCTGACACGGTCAACACCATGAGCACCGCTGAAAAACTGCTCGATGCCATCTATTTCAACTGGCGTGTAGAAATGTGGGGCGAAGGCCGCAGCCTGATGACCATGCGTCGTTTCAAGGCTACCAACGCCATCGGTTCTAACACGTACATCCTGGCTGAACGTGGCACCAATATCTCTTACAATGACAAGAGCATCATCTTTGTCATTCCGCAGTCAGAAATCAACTCCAACAAGAACTTGGATAAAGTAGAAAACTAAGCCGTTCGATACCGAACCGTAATATTCATATCAAGGCAGGCTGCCCGGGTAATTCCGGCAGCCTGCCTTGTTTTTGTTCCATAAACCGAACCGGCGCCGCGCCCGTGGGGCAGTAATGTGCAGGATGCTGGCCGTGGGTGTAGTCGGATGCGGCGCAGCATCAGGCGTTTTGAGGACCGTTCGCTCTTCATGCCGTTCCGTGTTCCGTCATGCGGGAGAGAGCGTGTCAGGGCCTGTATTTGTGCCCGCAGAGCGGCTTCGGGAACACCCTGCCCGGGTGTCGGTGGAATGGTGAGTCCGGCAGTTGTGCGGAGCAGGAGAGGAGGCAGCCGCAGGGCAGAAGCGTATGCCGGGCTGCGGGGGAGTTGTTGAGGGAAGGTCAAAAAAAATCCACCGTCTGCGCGGGGCAGGCGGTGGATTTGATGTTCCGTTTCGTGAGTGATATCAGAGGCGGCTCTTGCCGCTCCTGATATCACATTTCCTTACAGTTTGATTTTGGCCGATGTGTTCCATCCGGTTCCCTTTACGGAAAGTACGTACGTGCCTTTGGGCAGGCCCGTGATGGAGATGACGTTGCTGCCGCGTGAGGAAGCTACGGCGCGTCCGGCGCTGTCGTAAAGCTGAAGGCCGGTAATGCCTGTGCGTCCGCCAACCTGCAGCGTATTGGCGTCAATGCGGTAGGTGAGCATGGCTTCGTCCTGCGTGGTGCCGTTGATGCCCGAAGGCAGCTCGGTGGATACGATTTCGAAGATGTAGGAATCGCCGCGGTTGGCAGCTGCCGGTGAGATGCGGTTGTCGCTCACGAGCCAGAAGTTGGAGCCGCCTTCGCCGGCGTTCTGGATGGAGAAGAGGCCTCCCAGTTCGGTCATGATGTAGGAGTTCCAGCTGGGGTAGTAGGCATTGGTACCGAAGTTGCCCAGCTCGTTGACGTAGCGGTTGTCGGTGCCGTTTACCAGCTTGTAGCGTCCGGTAGTAGCGTCGATGCTGAACTTCCACTTCTGGTTGAGGTTGCTGGCTTGTTTGGCCTTGAAGGTAGGCGTGCCGCCGGTGCCGTAAAGGTTGGTGGAGGTCAGGTAGAGGTCGCCGCTCTTGATGTAGTATGTCTTGCCTTCTTCAATGAGCGGATACGTGCGTGCGCTGTCGGTGGGTTGCAGTTCAAAGATAACGTTGTTGATGTTCCATGCGTTTGAGCTGCCCTGGTTGATGCGTCCGTTGCTTACGGTCCAGTATTTGTCGCCTGCGCTGCCGGCGTTCTGGATGCAGTATTTGCCGTTGGTGCGCAGCATGTTGTAGGTGTGCCATGCGGCCTCGTAGGGGTTCAGGTCGTTGCTCTTGGCAAAGGTGCCCAGCTCGTTGAGGTAGCGTCCGTCGTTGGCGTTGACAATCTTGTAGCGGTTGGTGCTGTAGTCCATGGTGATGTTCCACTCCTGCCGCTGCGGGTTGGTCTGGTCCATTGTTGCCTTGAAGGTAGGATAGTCGCCCAGTGAGGTGGCCGAGCCGTTGTTGGTCAGATACTGGTTGTTGTATTTGATGTAGTAGCGGCCGTCCTCCAGCAATACGGTGGGGAATACGTCGAGGCGGTAGTCAAAGTTCTTTTTGTATTCGGCCACGGCGCGGCTGGTTATTTCCGTCAGGAACGGTGCGACGTAGGTGGTGGCTACGGCGGGGTTGGGGTTCTTGATGGAGCCTTCGAAGTCGCGTGAGCGGATGTCTTTCTGTTCCTTTTCCAGTTCCTGCATCTGCAGGTAGGTGTCGATGAAGGATTCCGGCTGCTCTTCGTGGATGAATTTGAAGAGGTCCATGAGTTTCTGTCCGCGCTGTGCCTGCAGCTTCATGACCTGGAGCCAGGGGGTCAGTTCGGCAATGAGTTCGGGCTCTTCGGTGCTTTGCAGCAGTTCGTCGGCCGCATTGACCATGTTGTCAAACTGCTGGCGTACGGCCGTAGCCTTCTGCTCGTTGTAGCCCGTGTCAACCGATGCCTTGAAGCTCTCGGCCGGGGCTGTGAAGTCGGGTGTTTCGTCCTCACGGCGCAGGCCGTGATAGGTGGAGCCGAGGTCGACGTTGCTTTCGCAGAATGTGCGGAAGGCTTCCTTGTGTTCCGGCATGAGGTAGCTGATGGCGCGTTCCCAGGACTGCTGCGGGTTGTAGTCGGCCATGTTCCAGGTGTAGTCGGCCAGGCTGAAGAGGGCCACCTTGGAGGCTTCGGCATACTCCATGGGGTTGGAGGTAAAGCCGCTGAGCTGCTCTGCAATGTTCTGGTCGTTGCCGTAGAGCTTGCCCATGAGCATGTGGTCGATGCAGTAGTCGTTAACCGGATAGTTGAGCCAGATGTAGGCATTGCGCTTGATGATGGGGTTAACGTAGTCGAGGTCGGACTTGTTAATCATGTCCACCACGCTGTTGCCCGTCCACATGATGTGGACTTCGGGGTCGGTGTTGGCGCCCAACACCTGCAGGTAGTCGCCCGACATGTAGGCGCGGTTGTAGGCCGTGGGGCACATGATGAGCGGCTCGAGGTTGTGCTTGTGGATGAATTCCTCGGTCACGTAGTTGAGCAGGGCTGCCTGGTTGGCTGCCTTGCCGCCGTCGCCGCTGATGTCGTCAAAGAAGATGGCAAAGCGGCGGCAGCCCAGCTGGTAGACGCTCTCCAGCTTGTTGAGCACGTTGAGGCTGTCGGTCTTGTTCCACTTGATGTCGAGTCCCGGGTGGAGGGCCCAGGTAAACTGTACCTTATATTTGTGGGCGGCCTCAATCAGGCGCTTCAGCTCGGCGGCCTTGTCGGCGGGGTAGTTTTCGCGCCAGCGGTTGCGGTGGTAGGGGTCGTCCTTGGGGCCGTAGATGTAGATGTTCATCTTGTTGGCACCGTAAAAGGCAAACTGGCGGGTGCGGTCGGTCTCGCTCCAGGGGTTGCCGTAGAAGCCTTCCACTACGCCGCGCTCAAGCACGTTGGGATAGTCCGTGATGCTGACACTCATTACCTCGGGCTGCGCGGCAATCTGCAGAAACGTCTGTACGCCGTAGTAGGTTCCGATGTCGTCGCGTCCGGCAATCACTACGCCTTCGGGGCCTACGGAGAGGTAGTAACCCTGAGCCTGTGCCGGAATTTTTGTTTCGTAGGCCGATACGGCTTCGTCGCCGCTCTGGCCGATGGTGATGCTGATGCCGCCGCTTTCGGCCGTCTGCAGGCTGGAGCGCAGCAGGGCTACGGAGAGTGAATCGGCCGTGTCGGCGCCGTGGATGACGTAGGCCGTGGTGGCGTCAAAGGCCTTTGAACCCCAGCTGACGCTTTGCGGCAGGGGCGAGATGTCAGCCTGTTGGGCCAGAAGGCTGGGCGCAGGAAGCGTAAGGGCCAGCGCCGTACTGAACATGAGTAGATTTTTTTTCATAGAAAAAAGTTGTTGTGGCAGTAATCCGCAAAACACACTGCGTACAGCTACTGCGGTCTGTTCGCCGTGTAGTCGGAGTTTGATTGGCAATACCCCGATGGAGCAAAGATAATAAAAATAGTGGAAAAAAGGTGAAGCCGCGTTTTGATTTAGGGTGAACCGGCTGATAAACACTGCCGGCTCTGGCAAAAAAAGCCGGCACCTGAAAAAAACTGCCTGCCGGGTTCTTGAAAACAGGCGGCATGTTGTTTTCGGGCAGCGGGCGGCAGGGCTGTTCGGCCCGAAGGCTTTTGGGTCAGCAAGCGGCGGCAGGCGGAACAGGCGGCCGCATTCAACATGGCCGGCATGGAAAACAACTGGAAACTGCGCTTGCAGCTGAGCTACGCCAGTCAGCAGAACGGCAAGATGGAAACCCAGGAAAAATATTACGCCGGCGTAACTGCTGACAACAGGAACTACAGCTTCAGTGTGCCTAAAGCCGACCTTGAGGCGCTGGCTGCCGCAGGAGCCGACAACGTGAAACTGAAGGTGGAGGTTTATGTGGACCTGGCTTCTGACTTCGTGCAGCAAAAGCCCGGATACTACATGCCTTATCTCTACGACGGTATGGAAGTAACCGTAACGGGCGACTGCGGCGACATTACCACCACCCTTAACGTGCAGCACAAAACCGGACTGACGCCGGCTGACGTGAGCATTACGCTGGACAACGCACGTCTGACCCGCCTGTGGATTATGGGCTCTTCGGCCAAGGTGACACTGAAAGGCGACAACGTGTTGGTGGCCGACTATCCCGGCAGCCTTGATGCCGCCCTGATTAACAACGGACTGAGCCTGAGCTTTGACGGCAACGGCAGCCTGACTCTGGGCGAGGACGGCGGAACGCATCTGATAGGCACTTCGCCCTACGGAACCGGTACGATGGTGATGCACCACGGCGTGACGCTGAAAAATCTGCCGCAGATTAACTTTGACAACATACAGATGGTGTATGCCCGCAGCTTTAGCCGGGTAACCGACGGCTCCGGCAGCGGATGGGAAACGATGACCCTGCCTTTCGACGTGCGCAGCGTGCAGAAGAGTGACGGCACTCCGCTGACCTGGGCCAAGCCGGGCAAGCCGGGTAACTTCTGGCTGCGTGAGTTCGACGCTTCGCAAGGCACCTTTACGGCCAATGATATTCAGAAGATAGAAGGCGGAAAGGCCTACATCATTTCCATGCCCAGCAGCGGCTCGCAGATGCTCAGCGGCAGTACGCTCTATTTTTACGGGCCTACGCTCAATGCCGCCAGCAAGTTGAAGGAGGCCGTACCGTCGGGCACCGCCTCGGGCACCGGACTCGTGATGCATCCGAATCTGTATGCTGAAGAACTGCCCTTGAGCTACTATCGTCTGAACCGTGCCGGCGACACCTTTACGCAGGCAGCCGGAATGGAAGATGCTGACCCCATAAAGCAGTTTGAGGCCTATTTCGTGGCCAACACGGGCTACATGAGCCGTATTAAGGCCTTTACGGTTGGCGGCAAGGAGATTGAAGGCAGCGTGACGGGCATTACTGAACCGGCGGTAAACGACAACTTCAGCATAACTCCCGAGACGGGAGCCCTGCGCGTAGTGAGCCGTGAAAGCAGTCTGCTGCGTGTGGCTACGCTGGGCGGATTGCAGAAAACCTATTCGCTGACTCCGGGCGAACACCGCTTGAGTATGCCGAAAGGTGTTTACATCGTAAACGGCAGGAAGTATTATGTGAAATAACCGATTCGAGAGTAATCTTATCCATATAAACCTGAAAAGAAGGAGTGGCAAAACGGTTTTGCCCTTCTTCTTCAACAAAAAAGAAATTACATGACTCAAAAATCAAAATATATAGCTCCGTCAATAACCGTGTATGAAATAGAGTTGCAGTCAGTGCTGTGCAGCAGCAATCCGGAAAACGGCTCCGGAGGCAACGGTTTTGACAACTCGCTGGGAGGCGTGACTGACGACGACAACCCCAGTCCCGGATTCGGCGGAAGTTTCCGCTCGTCGCCCTGGGAGTAGACATTTGCTTCAGTTCTCCAACTGAACAGATTACATCCTTTATCAGAAAGCCGGCAGCTGGCGTCATATTTATTAATAGATGCGGGCTGCCGGCTGTTATTTCAACGAATTTTGTAAATTTGCCGCCGCCGGTTCCGAAAGGGACTGCCGGCGGTAATTTTTTGTATGGAACAGAAGAAGGAACGGAGTAGGAGCGTTTGCCGGCCCCGGCAGGAAGAGCTTGATGATGCTGCTTTGTTGTCGCGCATCATCAGCCTGTTGCGTTTTCCGCTGATTGTAGGCATCGTGTGCATTCATGCCGGTGTGCCCGAATCGGTTGTCAGCGCGGTGGGCAGCCACGCTGTTTATGACTTTGTGCATGAATGGTCGGCACAGGTAGTAGCCCGGGTGGCGGTTCCGCTGTTTTTTCTGATTTCCGGTTATCTGTTTTTTCTGAACGTGGAGCGGCTGACGCTTGCGGCTTACGGGCATAAATTATGGAAGCGGGTGCGTACGCTTTTCGTGCCTTACGTCTGGTGGAACGTGGCGGCGGTGCTTGTCGCTTGGCTGTTTCATACGTATGTGTTTCATTTACGTTCGGCCGTACCGCATTGGGATTTAAGCCATTGGCTGTCGGTTTGGTGGGATTACCGAGGCGGAATGCCCTACAATTATCCGCTGTGGTACATACGCAATCTGATGCTCATGGCCGTGGCAGCTCCCTTGCAGTGGTGGCTGCTGAAACGGCTGCCGCGCCCTGTCTTGCTGCTGACGGGAGTGTGGTGGCTCCTTTCGGGAGGTAATGCGGCAACTACGGTGTTCTTTTTTATGCTGGGGGCCTGGTTGGGAATAGGCAAACGTTCGTTCGGCTGGGCGTTGTGGCGCCTGGCCCGTCCGGCAGGGTTGCTTTACGTGATGTGGTCAGTGGTGGAAGCCGGGTGGGGCCGGGAGTTCATGCCGTCTGTGTTCCACCAGTTGGGCATTGTCTTGGGAGCTGTATGTGTCATGGGGCTGGCCGCGCGTTATGTCGTGCACGGCGGCCGACAATGGAAGTGGCTGCAGGCTTCAAGTTTCTGGATATATGCCACACACGTAATCGTATTGGGGCTGACGCAAACGTGGCTTTTCCGCTCCTACCGGCCGGAGTCGGACATTGAGCTTTTGCTTGTTTTTATGGCGCAGATTGCGTGGCCCGTAGGAGCCGGTGCAGCACTTTATGCCCTGATGCATAAATGTTTGCCGCGTCTGACAGCCTGGCTGACGGGAGGACGTTGAGTTTTCCGGACGGGAAGAAAATCTTACGTTTTTTTAGACCACTTTTTCTTTTTGTTTTCTGCAGCTACTCTCGTTTTTTCTTATTATCTTTGTCCGAACTTGAATCGAAAGACTATAAAAAATTTACTAACATGAACAATTGGTTTATACAGTTGCTGACGGACCCCAATTCCATCGCGCACATCGTATTGCTGTATTCTATTGTAATATGTGTGGGCGTGCGTCTGGGTAAAGTCAAAATCGGCGGCGTGGCGCTGGGCGTGACGTTCGTACTTTTTGCCGGCATTGTAGCTGGACATTTGTTTAAAGCGCTGGTGCCCGGGGTGGATATGGCCCATCCGTATGCAGCGCCGTTTGCTACCATAGACTTTATCAAGGAATTCGGCTTGATTCTGTTTGTGTATTGCATCGGTTTGCAGGTTGGTCCGGGCTTTTTTGCCTCTTTTAGAAAAGGCGGTATCGAAATGAACCTGTTGGCGATTTTTATGGTAATACTCGACGTGATCGTGATGCTGATTCTCTATTTCCTGTTTCTCGACACGTCTGATCCGACGAGCCTGCCGATGATGGTGGGAGTGCTCAACGGTGCCGTAACCAATACGCCCGGACTGGGAGCCGCGAGCAGTACGCTCTACAGTTTCTTTGCTCCCGACAAGGTTCCGTCAATCGCGTCGGGATATGCCTGCGCCTACCCGCTCGGTGTAGTAGGTATTATCGGGGCCACCATAGCCATACGCTACATCTGCAAGATTTCGCCCGAGAAGGAGGAAGAAGCGCTTCAGCGCGAGCATGAGGAAGACCCGCATGCCAAACCCTGCCACCTGGTGCTCCGCGTAAAGAATCAGGCTTTTGTGGGTAAGACCTTGCCCGAAGTAAGTCAGTTCCTCAACCGTAACTTTGTGTGTACCCGTTGCGTGAAAAACGGCGAGATGTTCATTCCCAAACCTGACACCAAGCTGGAGCAGGATATGGACCTCTACATCGTATGTGCCGAGGCCGAGGCCGAAGCCATTACCGTGATGATGGGAGAGGCTCTGGATATTGACTGGAAAGCGGCTATTGCCAGCTCCAAGTTTGTTTCACGCCGTGTTGTGGTAACAAAGTCGGATGTAGTTGGAAAATCGTTGCTTGAAATGCATTTTAATTCGGCTTATGGTGTGAGTGTAACGCGTGTGACCCGTGCCGGTATGGAATTGTTTGCCGATCCCAAGCTGGTACTTCAGATAGGTGACCGCCTGATGGTGACCGGATCGGAAGAAAACGTGAACTACGTGGACAACCTGCTGGGTAACTCCGTCAAGCGTCTGGATGCGCCCAACGTGGGAGCCATATTCTTTGGCATTCTGATAGGTATTCTGGTAGGAATGATTCCTATTTCCATTCCCGGTGTAGCCGTACCCGTTAAACTGGGTCTGGCCGGCGGTCCGCTGGTAGTGGCTATTCTTATCGGTGCGTTTGGCTACAAGTTCAAGATTACGACTTATACGACAACCAGTGCCAACCTGATGCTGCGTGAAGTAGGACTTATTCTCTTCCTGGCCAGCGTGGGCATTCAGGCAGGCGCCACTTTCTGGGATACGTTGGTGCAGGGCGACGGACTGACTTACGTGTGGACCGGTTTCCTCATCACCATCATCCCGATTCTGATTGTGGGCGTAATAGGCCGACTGAAGTTTAAAATCAATTATTTTACGCTGATGGGTGTCATTGCCGGTAGCCATACCGACCCGCCAGCGCTGGCATTTGCAGGTCAGAGCTCAAATACCGACGCTCCGGCCGTGGGATATTCTACGGTATATCCGCTGGCCATGTTCCTGCGAATCCTGACAGCACAAATCGTATTACTCTTATTCTGTACATCAACCATCTGACGCCGATGCCTTGAAAGCTGCGTAAACGAAACAAATAAGGGGAAGTGTCGTTACGCCGGTTTCGGGGCAGACAACGTCATGTTGCAGACAGAAAAAAACAGTCTTCCGCAGTATTACAGCTGCAGGAGACTGTTTTTCTTATTGGTTGAAGGGCGAATCGTTTGTTTTAGAAAGAAACCTTAATGGTTTTCTGTTGATAGTGTATTAGATAGATACCCTTTTCCGATAAGTGAATTGTTGTTTCGCTTCCCTGATAAACCAGGCGTCCACTGGCATCAAAAATCTGTATGGACAGACTATTTGGGTTGTGTAATAAGCCTTGATTGAAGGTGATATCCTTAGAGAAATTCATATTGCAAATGCCTGTCTGAATACCTTGATAGTTCGAAAATGTTGACCAATATTCAGCCTCTTTATACCTGTTAATGGATTCTTGGGGAACGTATATGGGAATATCCGTAGGTACAAAATTGAATGTTAATAGGTCAATCACCGGTGGATTGATGGCTTCGCATCGGATGGATGCTAAATTTTGGCAATTGTAGAATGCGGCTGTGCCGATGCGTTTGACTGCTGCCGGAATTTGTATGCTCCGGAGAGACTGACATTTATAGAACGTATAATCGGGAATTTCTGTCAAACCTTCTGGCAGACGTACGGAATCCAAGGATACACAGGAATTGAAAGCTCTACTCCCTATTTCCTGAACAGAGTTGGGGATATAGACGTATTGCAGACAAGTATTGCCGAAGAAAGCGTCTTGGCAGATACGGATAACTTTGTCAGAAAGGGTAAATGATAAAGCAGTCTGCCCCGCCGGATAGGTGATAAGTTGGGTGCCGGTCTTATTGTATAGAATGCCGTCTATGGAAGTATATTTTGTGTTTTGGGGTGATACGCTGATGGCATTTAAGGCAGAACAGGCATTGAATACGCCATTTCCGATAGAGTCAGTCTGGGCAGGAACATCGAAGGCTGTAAGGCTTGAGCAATAGGCAAAAGCATTACTGTGAATACGTTTTAATCCTTCAGGAACATGAACTTTTTCCAGCTTGTTACAACCGGCAAAAGTCTGGTACTTGATTTCAGACACAGATTCCGGAATAGTGACAGTTTGCAGTGACTGACAGTTGTAGAATGCTTCTTCACCAATTTCGGAAAGCTGTTCTGGCAACTCAATGGATTGCAGGGAGTTGCAATAAAAGAATGCTTTGTTGCCAATTCGCGTAATGGTTTGGGGGAGACGAATTGCGGACATGCTGTTTGATTCAAACGCGTTGTTGCCAATACCCGTAACGGTGTAGAGGTTGCCGTTTTGAGTCACTGATTCGGGGACAACAACTTCAGTTGCCCAGGAGTCGGCATTGAAGATGGCCGTAGCCGTTCCGTTTTCGCCGCGATACCGAATGGTGTCAACGTCAAAAAAGGTAGCATGGCTTTCAATGTCCTCAACATATCCAAATTTTGACCATGGTTCTGTGGCTTTGTAGGCTTCAACTGATTGCGACGGGATGAATAATGCCGAATATTGTAGGTTGGTCCACGAAAAGGCGTCTGCTGCAACTGGTGGTGTTGTGCCTTTGCAGTAGAATGTGATGATATGCGTGCCTTCAAAGGCTGATTTGCCGATATTGATTTCGTGGTCGGCGGGCAGAGAAACCGAAGTCAGGTTTTTGCAGTTATAAAAGCAATATTCCTCAATAGTTTCGATTTGGGAAGGTAGGGTAACCTGCGTCAGGGAACAACTTGCAAAAGCGTTTCCACCGATGAAAGAAATGGTTTCGGGAAAATTGATTCCGGTTAGTGAAACGCAGTTACTGAAAGTTGAATTCTCGATTCTCGTCAGGTTTGCCGGAAGTTGTACTGAATGTAGGTTGGAGCAGTTGGTAAAGGCTCGGTTTCCTATTTTATTCAGGCTTTCAGGAAGTATAAGCGAGGTGAGCGACCGGCAGTTCCCAAACGCTTCGTCATCAATTTCCTGCAAATTTCCGGGGATGTTGATTTCGGCAAGTGCCTGGCAGTAGGAGAAAGCGCGGCAACCAATATAGGTGAGATTTTGGGGGAGAATAACGGATGTCAGGGATTTGCAGTCTTCAAAAGCACATTCATGGATACGTGTGACGCTGGCCGGTACCGTAAAGGTTGTATTGGGCCTGGCCGGGGCATGTTTGAGCAGAGCGGTTTTGTCTTTATTGTAGAGAATACCATCTTCAGAGCAGAATTTAGGATTGTCAGGCGACACGTAGATGTCTTTCAGCGCATAGCATTGCCAGAAGGCGTATTGTCCGATGCTGTCCAGGCCTTCCATAATGTGAAGCGTGGTGAGGGATTTGCAACCATACAGGGCTTCTTTCCCGATTCCGGTTACACTGCCTGGCACGGTAAGTTCGGTTAGGGCCGAACAGTTGTAAAATGCATAATCACTGATGGTCGTGATGCTGTTTGGAATATTGATGGATGCAAGGGAAGTACAGTTGGCAAAGGCGTTCTCGCCTATACCGACAACGCTATATTCCTTTCCATACATGCTGACAGTGTTCGGTATCGTTACTGAAGTGACGGTGTCTTTACAGTCGGCGATATATACTTCGCGATTCTCTTCTGAAGAAACGCCATACGTCAGCTGGTCGATAGTAAAGTTACCCCATACGTTGCTTGAGCAAATCATGGTGGCAATGAGGGTTATAAATCTGATTTTCATAGTCTTGAACGTAATAAAGTGATAAAATTAATATGTCCTGACAACAGAACACCTTCGGTGAGGATGTTCTGTTGTCAGGAAGGTTTCGGACGTTAGAAGGCGGCTTTCAGCGTATGGTTTCCGCAACGGATGATATAGATACCGGCGGTCAGGCTGACGGTATTGTTGTGGCCCTGGTAAACCTGGCGGCCGTTTGCGTCGTAAATTTTCAGAGTCAGATTCTTCGGGTTGTGCAGCGTACCGCTGATTACGGAAATATTCGTTTCGTCGGTAATTTGATGCAGTCCGGTAACAAATCCCTGATAGTTTGTAAATATTGACCAGAGCGGATCTGCCTTGTATTTTTCTATTGATTCTTTGGGTACGTAAACGGGAATGTCTGTGGGTATATCATAGAATACGGATCCCAGTCCCCATTCATCAGTGGCAGGAGGTGTTACGGCTTCACAACGTATGGCGGAAAGGTTGTTGCAGCTGGCAAAAGCCATTTGTTCAATCATGGATACGTTTTTCGGTATGGTGATGGAGTCAAGTGAACTGCAATAGCTCAACAGTCCGGCAGCAATGCGTGTCAGCCCTTGAGGGAGCCTGATGGAAGTCAGTTGCAGACAGTAGGAGAACGAAGATTGATTCAGTTCTGTAACGCTTTCCGGTATGGTGATTTCAGTAATTCCTGTTCCATAAAATGCATATTCTCCGATTTCGGTGAGGCTTGCAGGCAGTTTGACGGATACGAGGGAAGGGCAGAATTCAAAAGCTTGATTCCCGATTCTGGTGATAGCGTCGGGAAAATTGATTGATTCGAGTGACCGGCAGGATGAAAAAGCCATGAATTCGATGCTGGTTATGCTTTCCGGCAAAGTGATAGATTGGAGTGACTGGCAGTTACAAAATACACCCCCGTTTATTTTGTCAAGGTGCTGGGGCAGAGTGATTGATTTGAGCGAAGTGCACGACATAAAGGCGCTCGTGCCGATACTTGTAACGCTTTCCGGGCAGTCAATACTTTCCAGATTATGGCAGGTTGCGAATGCGCTGTTATGAATTGCAGTTATCCCGTCGGGAATGGTGTAGTGCGTGGCCGTTTTTCCGCAAGGATAAATTAAAATGGTTTTTTTCTGTTTGTCGAATAATATTCCGTCTTCTGACGAATAGCGTGGATTTTCAGGGTCGGCATAGAGGGCTTGGAGTTTCAGACAGCCCTCGAAAGCGTTGTCTTCAAGGGAAGTGGAAGCCGGAATGTTGAATTCTTCCAGAGCCGCACTGTTGTGAAAGGCAGCGTATTTGATGGTATCCAATGACTCGGACGCTGTAACCGTAACGAGTTTCACGTTGTCGCTGAAGGCATAAGCTTCAATGACGCTTACGCCGGCTGGAAGGGCGTATGATTGGCCGGCTTTATCTTCCGGATACTTAATCAGTCGGTCTTTTTCTTTGTTGAACAGTACTCCGTCAACTGATGCGTAGTACGGATTGTTTTCCGAAACACGAATGGCCGACAAGGATGCGCAACCACTGAATGTTCCAATTTTTTCGAGGGTTTCCGGCAAATCCAATGTCTGTAGTTGGGAGCATCCTTGGAAGGCTCCCTCTTCAATCGTCCTGATGCTGTCCGGTATGACAACCGATTGGAGCGAGGTGCAGTTCTCAAAGGCATAGTAGTTCAGGGTGATTAGTTTTTTCGGGAGTTCAATGTTTTCCAGACTGCTGCAGCCCTCAAAGGCAGAAATGTCAATCAAGGTGATGCTTTCCGGCAAATTTATTGTTTTCAGGTTGGTACGGAAAGCGAATGCGCTGTTTCCGATTTTTGTTACCCGATATTCTTTTCCTTCGTAGGATACCGTTTCCGGAATGTCGTAATGTGTGTCGTAGGCAGCCAAATAGTTTGTCGATATGGCCGTGACTTCATCTGTTCCGTCTGCGCGGTAATTGATGTTGTTGTATTCAAAAAATACCTGTGACCATGCATTGTACGTGCAGAGCATGGCAGCAAAAAGAGTGAGTAGTCTGTTTTTCATAAGTGAATCAAAATTAAATAGGTGAATAATTGAGTTTATTTTCAAGACCGCACCGTGCCTTTTTTAATATAAAAACATTAATTTAT
>OLZA01000312.1_pt1 | contig 34948 bp, 27 predicted proteins | sample 1673431 | NCBI WGS metagenome assembly OLZA01 (sample SAMEA103958111, study PRJEB25191) | human gut metagenome | biome: human-associated habitat [ENVO:00009003]; feature: intestine environment [ENVO:2100002]; material: feces | place: Germany | collected 2013/2015 | reverse complement strand
TGTCCCGCTCCTGGCCCTGGAGGGCGGTGACCACCGCGTTCATGGAGGGCTGGCTGGTGGTGGAGGACATGGAGTCGATGGCGCAGTCCACGATGTCCACGCCGGCCTCGGCGGCCATGAGATAGGCGGCCACCTGGTTGCCCGAGGTGTCGTGGGTGTGCAGGTGAACGGGGATGCCGATCTCCTGCTTCAGAGCGGACACCAGCTTCTTGGCGGCGTAGGGCTTCAGCAGGCCGGACATGTCCTTGATGCACAGCAGGTGGGCCCCCCGCTTCTCCAGCTCCTTGGCCATGTCCACGTAGTATTTCAGGGTGTACTTGTCCCGCTTGGGATCCAGGATGTCGCCGGTGTAGCAGAGCGCGACTTCGGCGAGTTTATTCTGTTTCCGCACTTCGTCGATGGTGACGGTCATGTGGTCGAGCTGATTCAGGCAGTCGAATACGCGGAATACGTCCACGCCGTTCGCCGCGGCGCGCTGGATGAAGTGACGCACCACGTTATCGGCGTAGTTTTCATAGCCTACGGTGTTCGCGCCGCGGGTGAGCATCTGGAAGAGGATGTTCGGAGCGGCTTCCCGCATGGCGCGGAGGCGTTTCCACGGGCATTCGTCGAGGAAGCGGTACGCCACGTCGAAGGTCGCGCCGCCCCAGTTTTCAAAGGAGAAGAGCTGCGGCACATGGACGGCGGTGTAGTGGATCGCCTGCATGATGTCGTGAGTGCGGACGCGGGTCGCCAGGAGGGACTGGTGCGCGTCGCGGTAGGTGGTGTCCATGAAGAGGACTTCCTTCTGTTCCTGCACCCATTTCGCGAATTTTTCCGGTCCCAATTCGTCGAGGAGCTGCTTCGTGCCTCTCGGCGCTTCTTCGTGGGACGCGTCCAGCACCGGCACAGGAGCGAAGTCAGGCTTGTCCTGATGGCCCGCTCCGGCGTAGCCGTTGATGGTCACGTCGCCGATGTAGGCGAGGAGCTTCGTACCGCGGTCGCTCACGTCATGGGGATCGATGAGGAGCTCCGGATGGCGGTCGATATAATTGACGTCGCACAGGCCTTTCTGGAAATCGCCGGTGGCGAGCATATTCTGGAGGAAATAGATATTCGTCTTCACGCCGCTGATGCGGAATTCATTGAGACAGCGCTGCATGCGGCCGATGGCGTCGATGGGCGTCCGCGCGTAGGCGGTGACTTTCACCAGCAGGGAATCGTAATACGGCGTGATGACCGCGCCGGTGTAGGCCGTGCCCGCGTCGAGACGGATGCCGGGGCCGCCGCCGCTCCGGTAGGCGATGATCTTGCCGGTATCGGGCATGAACTGATTCTGCGGATCTTCCGTGGTGATGCGGCACTGGATGGCCATGCCGTGATGGGTGATCTCTTCCTGGCGGCCGATGCCGATGACCGGATCTTCCAGGGAATACCCTTCGGCGATGAGGATCTGACTCTTTACGATATCGATGTCCGTGATGAGCTCGGTGACGGTGTGTTCGACCTGTACGCGCGGATTGACTTCAATGAAGTAGAAATGCTTCTCATCCTGATCGACGAGGAACTCGCACGTCCCCGCATTGACGTACTTCACGTTTTTCATGAGCTTGACGGCGGCGTCGCAGATCTCCTTCCGGAGGCCTTCCGGCAGGGACCAGGCCGGCGCCATCTCGATGACCTTCTGATGACGGCGCTGGATGGAGCAGTCCCGTTCGAAGAGGTGGACGATATGGCCATGCTCGTCGCCCATGATCTGCACTTCGATGTGCTTCGGATTCATGATGCACCGTTCTACGTATACATCGTCGTCGCCGAAAGCCATCTTTGCTTCCGACTTCGCGCGGTGGTACGCGTCTTCCAGATCTTCCATGCGGTCCACATTTCTCATGCCGCGTCCGCCGCCGCCGTTGACGGCTTTGATCATGACCGGGAATCCGTACTTCTCGGCAAATTCCTTCACTTCTTCATAGCTCTTCACGGCCCCCTTCGTGCCGGGGATCATGGGGATGCCTGCTTTTTCCGCCTGGATGCGGGCATTCACCTTGTCGCCGAACATGACGAGGTGCTCGACCTTCGGGCCGATGAAGATGATGCCTTCTTCTTCGCAGCGGCGGGCAAATTCCGCGTTCTCCGCGAGGAAGCCGTACCCCGGATGGATGGCGTCTACGCCGTGTTCTTTCGCGATGCGGATGATGTCTTCAATATCCAGGTACGCGTCGACCGGCTTTTTGCCTTCGCCCACCAGGTATGCCTCGTCCGCGCGGTTGCGGTGCAGAGACAGGATATCTTCTTTCGAGTAGATCGCTACTGTACGGATGCCGAGCTCGCTGCACGCGCGGAATACGCGGATGGCGATCTCGCCGCGGTTCGCTACAAGGACTTTATGGATCGTTCTCATCGTTCTCCTCCTTCATATTTCAACTGCCGCCGAAGCGGCGCGATATAAGCAATACAAATCAAGAAATAAATACAGGGTGATACATTTTTATTTTAAAGCCCGGTCAAGGTAAATTCAATATCAAAAAGCGTACACTTTATCGAAAAAATTAAAAAAGCAGCGGGAAAAGCCCCGCTGCTCCGCGCTGTCGATGAAATTGGTGCGAACGGGGGGACTTGAACCCCCACGCCGTGCGGCATCAGAGCCTAAATCTGACGCGTCTGCCAATTCCGCCACGTTCGCCTGCACGATTATTATAAAAAAGCCCTCCCCCGCCGTCAAGGCGCGCGCCGGGAAATATCAACTTTTCTCATTCTCATCCTTGACAATTCTGTCATGACAGGCTAAGATAAGGACGTAAGCAAAAGATCTGTCCCCATTCATCACGGTAAATGTCATTGTATTTCCTTATTTCACACACTTCACCGGCGCTGAGCAGAGCGCCCCTGACGGGCTCCCTTCGGGGAGTCTTTTTTTGTGCCCGCTCCCGCCGCGCAGCGGTCTCCGCGTATCGCTTTCCCTCTGCCCGGCGGTTTCCGTTCATTTGAAATGTTATAATAAAAATATAATGGAATTTAGAAAGAAGGTGCTCCCCATGACAGAAAAAAAACATTGGACAGAAGAAGAGCGGAAAGCGCTCGCCGAGAAGGCGGCGGCGAACGCGGGCGAACATTTCCGCCACGGGCTGAACTGCAGCGAGTGCGTGCTGAAAGGGTTCCTCGATCTGGGCCTTTCCGATTACCCGCCGGAGACGGTGGGCCTCGTCTCCGGCATGGGCGGCGGCATCGGCGGCACGGGCCACCTCTGCGGCGCGGTGAACGCGGGGCTGCTCGTCATTTCCTCCATGCACGGCCGGAGGGACCCCTATGAAAAAGAGACTTTTGAAGAACGGCTGGATCAGCTCCACCACCCGGAGACGGGCATCTATCCCCGCCACGCGGCGTACCTCCGCGCCGTCGTGACCGAGCTGGGCTCCGCGGAATGCCGCGACCTCTGTCTGCCCTATCCCGATTTCGATTCCAAAGACCGCAAGAGAAACTGCAAGAAAATCATTCAGACCTGCGCCCGCATCGCCACCGAGATGGCGCTCCGCGACTGAGGTGCGCCATGGCGAAGGAATATGTGATCGTCGGCGGCGTGGCAGGCGGCGCCTCCGCCGCGGCGCGTCTCCGCCGTCTTGATGAAACGGCGGACATCGTCCTTTTTGAAAAGGGGCCGTGCATTTCCTATTCCAACTGTGCTCTCCCCTATGCTCTCTCCGATACGGTGCCGGAGCTCTCCTCGCTCATTCTCATGACGCCGGAACGCTTCCGGGCGCAGCACCGCATCGACGTGCGCACCGATTCCGAAGTGACGGCCATTCTCCGGGAAGAGAAGAAGGTGCGCGTCCGCGAAACGGGCGGCCGCGTCTATGAAGAATCCTATGATTTCCTCGTCCTCTCTCCCGGCGCGGCGCCCAACATCCCGCCCATCCCCGGCGCGGACCGGCCGAACGTCTTCCCCCTGACCACGCCGAAAGACGCCGCCGCCATCCGGCAGTACGCCGAGACCTGCGGCGCGCGCACCGCGGCGATCATCGGCGGCGGATTCATCGGCATCGAAGCGGCGGTGAATCTCAGCGCCTCCATGGATGTCTCCCTCATCCAGACGGGCAGTCAGATCCTCCTCCAGCTCGACCGGGACATGGCGCAGATTCTTGAAAAAGAGCTGCTCGACAACGGCGTCCGCCTCCTTCTCGGCGGCCGGACGACAGCCGTCGAAGAGCGCGCCGTGCGTCTCGCCTCCGGAGAAGTCATTCCTGCCGACCTGGTCATCATGGCGACCGGCGTCACGCCCCGCGTCTCTCTGGCCCGCGCGGCGGGGCTTGCCATCGGACCGAGCGGGGCCATCGCCACCGACACGGACGGCCGCACCTCCGACCCGTCCATCTTCGCCGTAGGCGACGCGGCGGAAGTCATGCTGTCCATGAAGCGGCAGAAAGGCCGCCTCTCTCTCGCCTTCCCCGCGCAGCGAGACGCCCGCCGGGCCGCCGACGCCATCTGCGGGCGCCCCGGGCCGAACCGGGGCTACCTGGGCAGCTTCGGCATCGACGTCTTCCGGCTCCGCGCCGCGGCGACCGGGCTGAATGAAAAAGAGATCGAAGCCCTCCGCATTCCCCATGACACCGCCTATGTCATCCCCTTCGACAGGGTGAGCCTCATGCCCGGCGCTTCCCCTATTCACCTGAAAGTCCATTTTGAGACGCCCACGGGCCGCCTCCTCGGCGCGCAGGCCGTCGGGCAGGGCGCGGCAGACCGGCGCATCGACGTGATCGCCGCCGTCATGGCAAAAGGCGGGACCCTCGAAGACCTGGCCGACACCGACCTCTGCTACGCGCCGCCCTTCGCCGCGGCGAAAGACGCCGTCCACCTGGCGGGGCTCGCCGGGCTGAATCTCCTCCACGGCGAATACCGCCAGATCCCCGCCTCCGCCGTGCGGGGCCTCGCGGAAGCGTGCGCGGCCATCATCGACGTGCGGGAAAAAGGCGAATACGAGGCGGGCCATATCCGGGGCGCCGTCAATCTGCCCCTCTCCGAACTGCGGGACCGCCTCGGCGAACTGCCGAAAGACCGGCCCCTCTACCTCCACTGCCGCTCCGGTCAGAGGAGCTACTACGCCTGCCGCATCCTCGCGGCCCGCGGCTTCCGGGATGTGTACAACATCGCCGGAGGGTTCCTCGCGGTGTGCCACGAAGAATACATCCCCGACCGCCTCACAGGCCGCGCGCCCATCGTGACGGCATACAATTTCAATTAACGGCACAGAAAAAGCCTGCATTCTTTTTGAGGAATGCGGGCTTTTCTTTTTTACAGGATGGAGGAGATGTCTTTTTTGCGGATGAGCCACGCCGGGAGGAGGCCGGAGAGCATGCCCAGGAGGCAGACGGCGAGCGGCGGGATGAGGCTCTCCGGGACGGGGGCGGAAGTCATGACGACGGCGGCCCGGCCTGCCACGGCGCGCGCCGCGAGGGCGCTGCCGCCCCAGCCGATGAGCCAGCCCGCGGCGGAGCCGGTGAGGAGAAGGAGCGCCTGTTCCGCCGCGAGGAGCCGGGCGATGCTGCCGCTGCCCGCGCCGAGGGCCCGGAGGAGAGCAAATTCTTTGAGCCGCGACAGACCGTTCCAGTACATGGAGAGGAGCGTGATGAGCACGGCCGCGCCGATGAGGCCGCCCGCGAGGAGCTGCCAGAATTCCCGGCTCTGCCCGGCCATGCTGTAGAGGGCGATGAGCGTCTGCGACGGGAAGATGAGCTGGGTCTCTCCGCTCCGTTCGCGCTGCGCCGCGGAGAGGAGCTCCATGGCTTCTTTGTAGCCTTTCGGATGGACGAGGATGACCGTCACGTCGCCTTTCCCTTCGGCGAGGACCGACGTCTCCGCGGGAGCGGCTTTTTGCGGCGCGCTCTTCCTCACGAGTCCGCCCCGGCGGACGGCGCCCGGCTGATGGCGGTGGGCGCTCCACACGTCTTCGATGGGGATGAGGACGGCCGTGTCATAGGGCCCGCCCACGGGCGAGAGGATGCCTGTCACGCGGTATTCGCCGTGTTCCTGTCCCGGCGCGGCGGTGACGCCGTGCATGGTGCGGAAGGTGTCGCCGATGCGGAGGCCTGTCCGTTTCGCGGTCTCGCTGCCGACGACGGCTTCGCCGCTTCCCTGAAAGGGCCGGCCTTCGGCAACGCGGAGCCACGGGCCGGATCTTTTATTCGGCGCGTAGGAGAAGATCTCTTTTTCCGTCCCGGCGATGCGGAATCCCCGGTAGTTATCGCCGAAGGCAAGAGGAATGACCAGATCGGCTTTCCCGCTCTGCCGGAGTTTTTCCACTTCTCCGTAGGAGATATTCCCGATGGGATGATCCCGAAGGAAGACCGTATTGATGACGAGCTGGTACGGCGAGCCTTTCGCGCCGGCGAGGATGGGAAAGGGCTCCACTGCCCGGTTCAGTCCGTTGTAGAGGCCCGCGGCCATCTGGATGAGAAAGACCGGGAGAGCACACGCCGCGGCGAGGATGAGGAGCAGGAGCGCGTGCCGCGCGGGACGGCGCAGCAGGGAGAGACAGGCCAGACGCAGGATCATTCCGCTGCCTCCTTTCTGAGATAAAACCGGCGGGGAAACAGTTCCTGCACGGCGGGATCGTGAGTCGCGCAGAGGAGGGTGCATCCGCTCTCCCGCTGGTAGGCGAGGAGACTCTCCATGAGGAGGCGGCTGTTCGCCGCGTCGAGGCTCGCCGTTGGCTCGTCCGCCAGAAGGAGGGACGGTGCGGTGAGGATGGCCCGGATGAATCCGGCCCGCTGTTTTTCTCCGCCTGAAAGGTGGGAGGGCATGCGCCGCCCATAGCCTTTCATGCCCAGTTTTTCGAGCCACGCCTCCGCTTCTTCCTGTTTTTCTTTTCTGTTTTTCCCGGCAAATTCCGCGGCGAGGAGGATATTTTCCATCACCGTGAGGTACGGCAGGAGGAGGGCTTCCTGGAAGATGTATCCCACGTGGCCCGCGCGCCACCGGGAGAGCCCGTCGGCGGTCATCCCGGAGAGCTCCGTCCCATCCACGGTGATCCGTCCTTCCGTGGGCCGGAGGAGCCCGGAAAGGCAGTGGAAGAAGGTGGATTTCCCGCTGCCCGAAGGACCGATGAGGGCGCACGCCGCGCCGTCTTCGAGCTGAAACTCCGGAACGGAGAGCGCCCGAAGGCGGCGGCCTTCTCCGTCAGGAAAGTCGCAGATCAGATGTTCCGCATGGATCATGATGTCCCTTTCTGCCCCTGCGGGGCGTTTTCTAAAAAGAAAGCTTTCCTCTTCGTTTCGGGAAGAGAAAAGCTCTTTTTTTACAGGGCCTCTATGGTGTCCGCGGCGATGCGGAGCTGGCTCACGAAGCCCGTTTCTTCATCGACCTCGCTCCCGATCTCCAGCGTCCCCGTCACGGATATGGGGGAATCATAGGGGAGCGCCGTGACCGGCTCGGAGACTTTCACCACGATGATATTGTCCGGCCAGTCGGCGTCGCTGGAGCAGAAGGGGCACACCGACATGGGCACTTCTGTCAGGACGAAGAAGCGGATCGTCGGCGTGAGGGGCGGCGCCATGTAGCCCGTCATGGTGACGGAGCTTCCTTCGAGGGACGCCGCTTTGTCGGAAAGCACCAGGCCCGCCGCCGTCCAGTCGCTGTAGAGCTCGCCGAAGGAGAGGCTCTCCGCCGACGCGCCGAAGGGAAGCGCCGCGCAGAGGGCCAGGCACGCCCCGGCAGCCGCTCTGCGGAGGAAAGAGGCGGTCATCCTTATTTCGCTTCCTTCGAGAGGTTCGGCAGCTTGTCGTGGTTCGCGTCTACGCCGAGAGCGCGGAGGATACCGAAGAAGACTTCCGTATTATCCATGACGCCGTGGAAATATTCGGAGCCCGGGCCGCCCGCGTTGAGGAGGATGTCGTCAGCGGAATGGCATTCCTGCGGATCGTCTTTCGGCGTGTTGGCGGGCATGAGTTCCGCCGGATCGCCGGGATGGATGCGGGCCGGATTGGCTTTGGAGCTGGCTTTGGAGACCTGATGGAATTCCACTTTGTCGCCGATGGTCTTCGCCTCTTCCACCGTTTCCGTCACGGAGAGGGCCGGAGGCGTGGGCACGGGCATGAAGTGGTAATTTTCATAATATTCCGGATGGTTCGCGTACTGCACGGCCAGCGTCACGTCCGGATCGGGATTGTCCGGGAATCCGTCGCCGTCAGCGTCCTTGAAGGTGGGCATGATGGAATTCTGGTAGACCCGCACCGCTTCGGTGCCTTTCTTGCCGTCCCGTTCGTGATAGGTGCCGCTGATGGAGACGCCGTGAGCGTGGTCGGCCACGACGATGATGAGCGTATTGTCGCCGTGTTCCTTATTCCACTGTTCCGCGTATTCGATGGCTTTGTCAAATTCGATGGTGTCGTAGGCGGCGCGCTGCCAGTCCATGACGTGGAGCTGCTTGTCGATGGACGCGCCTTCGATCATGGCGAAGAAGCCGTTCTTATTCCGGCTCAGGATGTCCAGCGTCTTTTTCGTCATGTCCATCAGGTTCGGCTGGTCGTCGAAACCTTTCAGCACCTTCGGATTCTTCAGCATTTCCCGGTCGAGATAGACGTTCATCGTGCCGGTGTGGAAGAGGCCGAGAAGGGGCTTGTCGGAGGGAGCGGCCATCATTTCTTCGCTGGTGGCCGCGAAGGTGTAGCCTTTATCCTTGAAGGCCTGGATGACGTCAAAGCTGTCTTTTCTCTTGGAGCCGAGCACTTCTTTCGGCAGGTACCGCGCGGAGCCGCCGCCCATGAGCACGTCGGGGCGGTGATATTCAGCGAGGTAGTCCTTCGCGAGATAGTCCTGGAGAGCGCGGCGGCGGGTGTGGCCCATCATGGCCGCCGGGGTCGCGTCGGTGGTCTCCGCCTGGGTCACGATGCCGATGGACATGCCTTTGGTGCGCTTCAGGATCTCCGCCATGGTCTCGACTCTCGGATCGTCCAGCGGGTCTTCCGTGGAGTTTTCATAGACGCCCATGGCGTTCACTACGGATTTATGGCCCGTGGAGTAAGCGGAAGCGGAGTTCGCGCTGTCCGTCACGAGGGAATCGTAGCCGCTCGTGGTGATGATGGCGTTATGATCGAGCTTTTCCATGGCCAGCAGGTCATTGTACTTGCCGTTCGTCTGGCCCTTGGAAAGGATGCGGGCGATCTCGCGCGCCTGGAGAGACATGCCGTCGCCCACGAAGAGGATGACGTTCTTCGCCGGGCGGGCCGCTTTTTCCTGCACGACTTTGTACGCCGCGTCCGCAGCCGTTCTGCCTTCCGCGTCATTGGCGATGACGTTCACCGTATAGTCTCCGGTCTTTTTAAACGTGACATCGTCAGCGCGGAAAGACGTGACGCCATTGTCCAGCACGGTGCGCGTGAGGTCCTTGCCGAGGACGTCCGCCGCCGGTTTTCCGTTGATGGTGATGTCCACAGCGCCCAGGTCTTTCGCGTCAGCCACTTCCACATTGAAGTCAAATTTCGCGCCGGCCCAGAATTTCGCCGTGTCCACCGGAAGAATGCGGATCTCCGCCGCGTCCGCCGTGACGGATGCAAATACGGCGCTTCCCGCGAGCATTGCGAGGACCGCGCCTCTCATCCATTTCTTTTTCATCTGTATACCTCCTGATCGATAAGTCTGCGGCCGCGTCGCGGCCGGAACTTCAGTCATCACTATACCGGGGCTTCCGCATTCTTTCCGCCAAGAGCGCATACGGATTCTGTCAGCTTTTTATGAGAAATTTATAAGAATTTTTACAAAAGAAGAAAATATGAAAAAATACCGCCGGATGTGTAAAGTCTTCTTGACTTCCCATCCGGCGGCATTCACCGCTCCGCCCGCACGAGACAGCGGCAGAGAAAATCCGCTTCCTTTCCGCAGGTCATTTCGTCGAGGACATATTCTTCCATGCCGCATCCGGCGACGCGGAAGCCTTCTTTCGCCGCGAAGGCGAGTATCTTTTCATAGACCGGCCCGGAGGAGCCGTAGCCTCCCCGCCCCCAGGCGGCAAGATACCGCCCCGGCGGCAGGAAGAAATTTGCCTTCTCCCCGCAGCCGAGACGGAAGGCAATGCCTGCCGTCTCATCCGCGCGGCCCCGGCGGAGCGCGTCTTCCTCCGTCAGAAAAGCGAGAGGATAGCCGAAGGGGATCCCCGCCCGCTCCGTCTCCAGGTAGAAATCCAGATAGGCCTCGTCGGGCACGGCATCCCGCCGGCAGGGAGACAGGCGGCGCAGGAAGAAGGGCAGGCCCTCGTCCAGACAGATCGCTTCCGGCGGCGCTTCCGCATGCGCGGCGCGGCCCTTTTCGAGCTGACGCAGTCGGAAATCGATCATAGCTTCCCGGGCGGCAAGCTTTCTCCGCTCTTCCGCCAGCGCCGCCTGCTGCTTCCGGAGCAGAGCCGCCGCCCCGTCCGGGCTGATGCGGGCGAGCGTTTTCCCGATCTCCCGCAGAGACAGGCCCAGTTCTGCCAGCGTCTGGATCGCGGAGAGGACGCTGATCTGCTGATGGGTATACCGGCGGTAGCCGTTCGTCCGGTCGACCCGGGCCGGGCGGAAAAGACCGATCCGGTCATAATAAATGAGCGTCTGCCGGCTGACGCCCATGAGAGCGGCAAATTCGCTGATGGAAAATTCGCGCTTCTCCGGCGCGGTCTTTTCTTTCATGTTCTCCTCCTTGACTGTATACCTGCTATACAGTTTATGATAGTACCAAAACAGAAAGAAGACCACCCTGAAATCTGAAAGGAGATCCTATGACACAGACAGACGCATTTCTGAGCCGGTTCACTGCGGGGGCATGGGAGATCACCGCAGCGAAGAGCGCTTTTTTCGTGAGCGGATTCGCGTTCACCACGTGGGTCATGTTCATTCCTTCGCTGAAACAGCGCCTTTCCGTCGAAGCGGACGTGCTGGGGCTGCTGCTGCTCTGCATCGGCGCGAGCGCCTGCTTTTTCATGCCCCTCGCGGGCATTCTCTCCCGCCACCTCACGTGCCGCGCGCTCCTCTGCGCCACGTCGCTCATCGCAGCCGCCGATCTCCTCGTCATTCCCCACCTGCCGGCGCTCTGGATGTACGTCCCGGCGCTCCTCGTCTTCGGCGGCTGCGTGGGAACGCTCGATGTGGCCATCAATCTGAACGGCGTCGTCGTGGAGCAGGTGTCGAAGAGGCACATCATGAGCGGCATGCACGCCTTTTACAGCGTGGGCTGCTTCGTCGGGGCGGGACTCTTCTCGCTTCTCGCGAAGACCGCGGGGCTCTCCGACCCGTGGATCGCCGCCGTGCATGTGGGGATCATTCTCGTCCTGCTCGCCGTGTTCTCCCGGTACTTCCTCGCCTACCGCGCGGACGGCAGCCAGAAGAGCGGCGCCGTGCCGAAGGGCGCGGTCATCTTCCTCGGCGTCATGGCGTGCATCAGCTTCCTCTCGGAAGGGGCCGTCATGGACTGGGGCGGCGTGCTCCTCTCCGAGGATAAAGGCGTGCCCCTCGCTTCCGCCGGGCTGGGGCTCACGGCATTCTCGCTGTCGGAACTGCTGGGACGGCTCTTCGGAGACAGCCTCGTGCGCCGTTTCGGGCCGAAAATGGTGGTCATCCCCAGCGCGGGAGCGGCGGCGTGCTGCTTCGCCGCGGTGGGCCTCTCCGACGCGCTCCCCATGCTGGTGTTCTTCTTTTTCCTGCTGGGCTTCGCCGTGGCGAATATCGTGCCCGTGATGTACACGCTCATCGAAAAGCAGCAGGACATGCCCATCCATGCCGCCGTGACGGCGGTCACCGCCATGGGCTACGCCGGCGTCCTCCTCGGGCCGTCCATTCTCGGCTTCATCGCCCACCGCTTCCACATCGCCGTGGTCTTCGATTCTCTCGCCGTTCTCGTCCTCTTTCAGACGGCGCTCGCCCTCTATATCTTCCGCAGGCTCCGCTGAATGAGCCCACGCAAAAAGCCCTTCCTCGAAAGAAGGGCTTTTGTACGTTCATTACATATCGGCAGACTCCACATTGGCATCATACAGACGGTCCAGTTCCTGCATCAGGTACGCGCACAGCTCGTCGTTGTCATAATGATTTTCCTCACAGAGCGCCTGCAGCTTATCAAATCCTGCTTCCGCACATGTTTCGGCATAGCGGTTGCACTTCATAAAGTCGGCGGTCTCATTGACGTCTTCTCCAGCCTCGCAGACTTTGCCAAGAAGCGCCGAGCAGATCAGCGCACGCTCTTTGGTGCTGTACACGTTGCACTGGATCCAGGATTCTGCCCCTGTGAGCGACTTCGGTTCATGGTAGCCCAAAGCGATGGCAAGGAAGAATATCTCCTTATTGTCCAGTGTGTCCAGCTCCAGAATTTTCTTCGCCTTCAGCGCATCCAGCCATTGCCGGCGACCCGCAGAAAAATTAGTGCGTTCCTGCGCCATATGCCTCGACTCCTTCCACCCGGCTCTCGTCAGCCGACAATTTCAATCTGCGTACCGTCGCTGCACGTTCGTAAAGCGACGCCACAGCCGGCGAATACTCGTCCGGCGTGAACAGCATGATGATCTGTTTCTCTTTCGCCACGTCCAGCAGCGCCTGCGCCATGCGCTCCCGATTGGCATCCGACACACGCCCCAACGGCGAGTCGATCACGAGAGGACAGTTCTTCCCGGAAATCTCGTGCACTGCCAGCGTAAAGGAATACGCCAGCGCCATTTTTTCCGTTTCCGACATGGAGTCAGTCATCACCCGATTCTCCCGGTCGTATACTGTCACATTGTACGCGTCATCGATCAGAATCTTTCCAAAGGTGTTCGTCTTCCAGATCATCTCCGAGAAAAATTTCCATGTGAGCGCCTGCATGTTTTCTTTGGTCTCATTGACGATATGATCTTTGACCGCAGCAAAGGCATCGGACAAACGCCACAATACTTCGTACCTGGCCTTATACGCTTTCGCCGTATCGGCTTTTGCGTTCAGATTTTTCATTTCCCGGTCAAGCGTCTCCAGTTCCCTGCTGTACACACGCTCCTCACTTTCCAACTGCCCTACCTTGCGGTTGTGCTCACCGAGCTCCCGACGCAGATGATGAAGTTTCTGATCCATCTCTGTAAATTTCTTTCCACCCACATCGCCGCCATAACGGGAAATGGCGCGGTCTTTTTCTTCCAGCTGTACTTCCGCCTCTTTGATCCGGTTCTGCAGCGACTGCTCCTTCTGTAGCAGCTCCTCCCGCGCCGTCTCGTAAGACTCCGCTTCCATAATCAATTCCTCCAGCGGCGAGCGGAAACTACTCAGCAAATTGGCTGTCCGGGACGACAATTCATATTGATTCAAAAGGGCCTGCAGCTGCATGCGTGCCTCTTTCGTGAGATGCGTCCCACAGAGCGGACAGGGCATCTCCGGATGTTCGATGAGTTTCATGATCTGATCCCGATCAATGGACGGCGGCAGCTTCCCCTGCGTCGACTTCTTTTCGATATACGCATGAAGCGCCTTGATGCGCGGATACAAATTCAGAAGCGTCAGATATTTTCGCACAAATCCATTACGCTCTTTCAGAAAATCCTCCCATTCGCTGTTCAATTCTGCAAAATGACGGCTCAGGGCGTCTCTCTCCTCCTGAATCTTTTTAACCGGCTCATAACCTCTCAGCTGTGTCTCCAATTCATTGACTTCCTGCTCTTGCGACTGAATAGTGGCTCGCTCAAGAACAAGCTGTGCCTGGACACCTTCCAGTGTCTTCTGCTTGGCCTCCAGCTGCTGTTGTTTGACGCCGATATCCGGTATAGATGCCCCCTGCTTCCGATTCAGATCTTTTTTAATATTTTTCGTATGATTGACAATATTTTCCAGCAGGTTGACCTGGGCAATATTGTAAATGGAATCCCTGAGCGGCGTCCGGAAAAAATCGCTCAGTTTTTCACCGTCGAAGAAATAAAAATTATAAATGGCCTTGTCAAAATACTGTTTAACGATCAAATCCGCCGCTTCCCCTTCGCAGGCCTCGGAATTGCCGCCGTTCTGTGGAGTGATCACAGAAGAAAATGTCATCTTCTTCTGCGCAACTTTTTCGTTGGATTTTTTCTCATACCATACAGACCGTTTGAAATCAACGATATCTCCATCGATCAAAAAGCGAATCTCTACTGTGACGGGCACCTTCGCACCGGTCTCACTTTGTTGCAGAACCTTCGTATTGACCAGCGGCAGCCGTTTCCCTTCCTGCGAAGGCGTACTGCCCGGTGTCTCTTCGCCATAGAGGCACCAGATAATCATTCGAAGGAGCGTCGTTTTCCCTGTGCCGTTTGGCGCAATGAAAGCAAAAAGAAGGCTTGACGCACTGGCGCTTTTTTCGAAAGAGAACGCCCCCGTGCCATATTGGCGATAATTCTGAAACTGTATCCGTTTAATCTGGATCGCCATTATTGACTGCCCCCTTCATTCGCTTTCCGCTTCAGATAGTCCTCGATCACTTTGTCGTAAAGGCCCCTGTAATTGCTCTTGCTTTGGCTTTCCGACCGCAAAATTTTCATCATCATGCGTTTCATCTCCGGATCTACATCCAGCTTTTCGATCTGCTCATTGATCCGCCTGCTGATACTCATCAAACGCCACCCCTTTCTCCTCAAATATCCGATACACTTCTTCCCGATTGTCCGCATTCTCCGCGATGAAAGCGACCCGCTTCAGCTCGTTTTTAAGCAGCGGCTTATCTTCCGGTCCCAGAACAATCCAGTCAAAAATCTCCGACATGGCCTTCTCCTGACCCGGCCGGATGACCCGACCGATGCGCTGTATGTATTCCCGCGGATTCGTACTGTTGGCGAGCAGCATCGCCACCCGGGCCGATGTGATATCAATGCCTTCATCAAGGCATTTGATGCCCAGAATCACCTGCAACGTATGATGAGAAAAGTCCTCAATGATCTGCTGCCGATCCGTGAGTCCCGCATCATTCATTTTTTTTGCTGAGATTTCTTCCGTGATCTTCGCCCGGGTCACCCCTTTCGCCGCAAGGAGCTTCATACAGCCTTCCATCTGCTTATCCGACACAAACAGGATCATATCACGAATGGTCTCCGGCCGAAGCTTATCGAGGAGCCGTCCCAATGCAGGCAGTTTCTCCGCCGCATTCTTGACGATATTCGCACGATTTCTGTACTGTTTCTCCAGTGCTTCCTGTTCCGTATCATAAGGAAGATGCTTTTCTTTTCTGTGCTGAATTTCCTGATTCAGCCCGGCGATGATTTTTTGAATGCGCTTGTATTTCCGATATTCCTCTTCGCTGAGATCGACAAACTGCGGATGGTATACATACGGATTGAGAAACGGCCGACCCGTTACGGGATTGATCGTCCGAAGCGCATCCGCAATGGTGAATGTAAAAGATTTCTCCCCAAAATAATCACGGATGAGCCGGCTGCCCTCTTCGTCAAAAAGCCGCTCCGGCGTAGCGGACAGTCCCACGCGATATTCGTATTCGGGAAGCAGCGCGCGCCGCTGTTTATCCGCGCCGATAGCGTGCACTTCATCGCAGATGAACAGGATCTTCGTCCGGCCTTTATATTGATGAATCAGGTAAATAAACGCGTCGGAAGAAGCGGTCTCGTGAGTAGTAAAAAGGATTGCCTGCCGTACCGTGCGCCCCATGGCAAGCAGCAACATTTTCAAATCCCGCCGCCAATGAGGATTGCTCCCATCGATAATTGGCTCCTCGTCAAGCCGGATATGCAGCTTTTTCAGATCACCCTGCCACTGCCGGGAGAGCGTATTCTGCGGCGTGGCGACGATGGTCAGAAGCTGCGGTTCTTTCTTAAGCGTTTCCACCATGCAGCCGATGGCCGTCCTTGTCTTCCCCGTCCCCGTAGCCATCTCCATGAGAAGCGCACCGCGGTTATTCTTCCACTGCCGCACCGCCTCTTCTTGATGAGGAAAAAGGCTCAGTGTATTGGGCTTATCCTGTCCCGTGCGCGTCCCATACCGCCGCATGATGGAAAGTTCCATCACGTCATCCGGCCGCACGCGGAGGAGCTTTTCCCGAATCGCGTCGGGGATATCATAGGCTTCCGCTATGGCGGGGCGCTTATTTTTCCAAAATTCCATGAACTTCCGCAGGTCGTCTTTTACGTATTCCAACTGCCCCGGTTCCCACGACCGAAATACCTTGAATTCTTCAATATTCTCCGTCCATCCCTGAGCCGTCTCATTGACGGATCCCGAAAAGGAAATCTGATCGCCCCTATTATCGGTGATAATGCCCACTTTCTGATGAAAAAGGCTTTCCTGCGAGCGGCGGCCCACGACGATTTTGATTTTCAGCCGATCCTGTGCCAGAAGCCACGCCAACGCGCGAACGGAGTCATTAGCATTTCCCAGAAAATCCGAATCGCGAAAAAGCGCGTTATCCTCCCGAAGTCCGCCATAAGTTTGAATCGCATCATAATCGCTCCGCGACAGGGTCGGTGAAATCAGCAGGTACATCCGTCCGCCATTATGAATAAGCCCTTCAATGCCTCTGGCTGCGACAGTCAGCGCCGCCGAGCTGAAATAACCGGCGATGCGATAATACGCCGTCGCCTGCTCCAGCACCGGTACATAAAACGTGTCCAGCAAATGGGTTCTGCTCTCCTCCGTCTCATAGCTGGACCGCAATGTCAGATCCCGCAATCCCATTTTCTTTCCGCCTCTCTTTCCCCATGTCTTCCCCTGTCAGCTGCGGGAAGAAAACTGATCGTACTTGAGGTCAAAGTACCTCTTTGCCGCCTCTGGCTGACGGCGCTCAAAATCCAGCATCGCCTGCATGGGCGCGCAGATGCGCTTTGTTTTTTTCAGCGCCTGATTGGCTTCGCAGAACTGGCGGAAACTCATCTTCTTGAAAATTTTCGGCTGATTACACCACCGCGCCATGGCTACATACATGGATCGCAGCGGTGACGCTTTCCACGGCGTTTCATTTTTATTCTGATAACGCATGAGATATGGCAAACACTGGTACCGCATGAGCAGTTCGATTCGACGGAAAGCATTGAGAATATCCTCATCGTCGGTCGAGCGGAATCCCACCAGCACATAAAATTTGATGCTCTTTTTCTTCTTGTACCGTGCGATGATTTCAAGCTTGGAATGAATCAGATCGTAATCTTCAATATTATCAAAGGCAAACGTGTAGTCTCCGTCATAATTCGCAGAGAAAAGAAGCTGTGCCATCTCGTCCGTAAGCAGCCGTTCATCCAGCCCCTGTTTGAATTTGAACTTCTTTCCCGTGCGGATGAGCTCCGCCAGAAGCGGTCGCCAGTTTCGGTATCCGAAGAAATTGTCGTCCAGGAGACAGATGCGCTGCCTTTCTTCCTCATAAAATTCTGACAGACTGCTGTGCCGAAATACGCGGTTGTATTTCTGATTGACACAGAATCCGCAGTGACGAAAACAACCCCGCGTCAGGTAGCCCACGCTGTACTTCTGGTATTCCCGGAACTGCGTCCTGTACCGGGATAGAATAAACGGCTTTCCCTCCTTTTTCCGGCCCTCCTCCGCCTGCCGGATCTTTTCTTCAATCCAGGCATCGTACAGATGGTAATCGGGCAGGCAGTGTTCAATGACATGGGGCAGATTTGGCGCCCGGTCGAAGAAAAATCCCGTACCGCCCACGTTCACCGGAATCTTTCCTTCATACCAGCAGCCCACGGTCTTTTCCAGCCACTCCTCCACAGGCAGTTCGCCCGCATCCGGCTTGCCCACGCGAATCAGCAGTCCCTTCGGCTGACTGACTTGACGCAGCCATTCCGGTACCGGCGTATCGGTAAACACTTTGGCCACAAAGATGCGATCAAACACCTCAAGGCCGTCATAATCCGTTTTGAGCACCACACTTTCCGGCGGCAGATTTTTTATTCCCTTGTAATATCCGGCAATTTTTTCGCAGACCAGATTCGGAAACCGATGTTTTTTCCGGCCAATCAAATCGGCGTCGATGATAGCGATTTTCATAAAACACCTGTGTCAAAAAAGAATTTTTTCTTTGTACTGCAAGTTCTCATTCACAAATTCTTTGATTTTATCCGGCTTGGCCTGAAGGCCAAATTGCATCTGAATGAGAGTCTGCAGCTCCCGGATGGAGAGCGCTTCCTGAGCCTTATCGGCCACATGAGCAAATAAATCGCTCACCGAAAGTGGCTTTCCCGGCGCACCATTATAAAAGAGTTCACCGCCCCCGCAAACGAGGCTTGCAAAATCGTCTTTTGCTGTCGATAAGACAGAATTATAAAAGAAATCAGAAAGCCCGGCGTCCACCCATGGCAGGGTAAAGCCATGCCTCCGCAGGGAATATACGGTAAAGAGCGCACCTTCCGGCACAAACGCCCTGACGTTCTGGCAAAAAGCACGGACGCCTTCCGCCGTGATGCCCCGTTTCGCCAGTTCTTTCCCACTGTAGAAAATATCCGGCTCGACCTCCAGCACACGGCAATCGGCTGCGAGTTTTTCCACAGCAGCCCCGAAAGGCGAATAATTTCGGTAATAATGCTTATCCCGCAAATCGACGATATCCGTCGATGTCAAAACATGCGTGAACAAATCGGCCGCCGAATCATAAGTCTCCCGCACCACATAATTGCCATGTGATTCAAATCCCAGCTGATGCAGCATATACGCATTGATATCCCAAGGCTTTCCATCCCACGCGACTTCCAGATAAATTTCGATAATCTCCTTCTTTGTGTAAAAATCCTCCGTAAGACGCGTTTTCATGTCCGCCAGAATCTCTGCCGGGAGAGATTTCCAGTGAATCCGATATTCTCCGCCATAACAGTACTGGTCAAAATCCTGAAGCGGTGCATTGCCCTGAAACGTCTGTATTTTTACACCATATTCTTTCGCATACAGTGAAATGAAGTCTGCTTTTTTGACGGGTTCGTGCTCCAGAATGAACTGGTAAATCTGGTCATACCGGTTTGGCTTCCCTATCCGTATGGTAGGCATCTTTGCAAAGGTCACCTGATGGTGCTCATCCAGCCCCGCGTTGCGGTCGTCCCGCTGCCAGATTTTCCGCAACAGATTGTGTAGTTCATATTCATCATGAATATCGTAGTCGCGCATCACATCGGGCAGGTCTCGGAAAAATTTCAGAGCAGAGTACTCCACGTCCTGCAAACGCTCCAGCTGCAGTGCCTCCAGCAGCGCGCTGTAATCGTGACTCGGAATATCGTAATATCGGAGACTCTTTCTCCGATTCCACAGGGTATAATCAGCGGAAGCCAAGTGATCAAAATACCTCAGGTCAACGCGAAATGAATCGTCATCCGCCAGCCCCAATTTTTCAAGTAGTTCCTCATATCGTGCTTTCAAATCCACGCAGCGTGTTCGCTCCTGCGCATACTTCTCGACAATGTATCGAAGAAGCGCCGGTCTGTTTTTCCGTACTTTCTTTCCATTGACAATAAAATCCCCGTCAATCTCCTCTGCCCTTACCTGTGCCCGCCGCCGGGCGTCCGCGTCCAGCTCTCCATCCACCGCAATGCGCCGCAAAGTTTCCGCCCGCATGGAAGGTTCCCTTTCGTCCGGCTCTGGAATATTTTCTATCATCTCCAGATAGCGCGTCGTCCGGTCCGGCAGATTCAATACGTACTGCACGTCGGAAGACTCCAGTGCCGGATACTTCTCCCAGAAATACAGATACCGCATTTCTTCCACTTTCAGTTTTGGCGACAGCCACCGTTTCTGTATCTGCCGCACCCGTTCCCGCGTAATGCCGGTCGCCTGTGCCGTCGCTTCCAGAGTCATTCCATCCAATCGCAGGGAGATGATTTTCCGATTCCGCTCGTGAGGAATGCGCTGCACATGTTCTTCCAAAGTCGGATACACCAGATACGCCATGTGTCCATATAACCGAATCTGCTGCGCCCTTGCCATGCCTCTCAGCAGCTCTTGTACCCGGTCCACATCGTGAAATAGTTCGGGCAGCAGCGCCACCAGCTCCTCCAGGCTCGCTCCTTTCCCACGGGTCGTATCCAGAAAGCGGCCCATTTTCTGACAAAAGAGCGCGCGAACTATAGTCCACTCCCAAAGCAGTCCCAGCGCTGCGGCTTCCCCCTGCGACTTGTCAAATTGCCGCTCTTCTAAATATTTCCGGATATTTCTTGAGGGAAGATCCAGCATTCTTCCAATCTCCACGGACCACGCCCGCCAATCCACGGCGGGTATCTTATTTACCTCACGAGAGAGCGCGTTGCTCTGCACGTTCACTTCTGCCAATGGCGGACGAGGCTGTTGCATCGCCTTTTTTATTTTTTCAATTTCCGGCAAAAGGAAATCCAGACTCTTTTTCCCAAGATTGCGTATGTTAAGCCACTGATCCTTCGGGTAATCCAGCATGTCCTTTACCGTATTTATGTGGCTTCGCTTCAAGCAATTAAAAACTCTGTTTGGAAAATTTAAGTTCTCAATAGGCGTGCCACAGGAAATCCACTGGTACTTTCTGTATTCTTCCGAAGTACCCTCCTCTGCGCATATGGTGTTGGAAATTGAATCGGCTTTTCCCTCATGCACTTCACTGCTGTTACTTGTTTCATCTGATATCCCCGTGATTGTTTTCTCTTCAGCAGGTTTGGCATCCGCCTTCTGCACATTTGCCGTCGAAATCGGTTCCTCTTCGGCAGAATGAATCGCGCCATCGCTTTGCGCCGTCTTCTCTGCGTTGTTGCCGCCGCCATGGAAAGGCCCGGACGTCTCCATAACGTCATGCCCAACAAATTGATATAAATCATACGAGGACACCGAAGATTCATCGGTCTGCTTCGGCAGGGAAGTCTCCTCCGCAGATGCTGGGATCGTCGCAGCCAATACAGCCGCCTTCTCCTCCCCGGCTTTCTTCGCAGGTGCCTCCTCCGTATCATCTCCGCAGATCTGCCATTCCGCATCCTGACTTCCATACTGCAGATATCGATCATACAAACAGCGCCTGGTGCGATACATCTCAACAATGTCCTGAACGCGTACGTCGGCGGCGCCCATGAGCCCCCGCTTTCCCTGCGTCATGGCATACTCCAGTTTTCCAAACTGCGTCTCCAGATTGAAGCGGGAAACCATAATGCATTTGGAAGAGAGTTCCCTTTTCTGCATGTATCGGTTCAACGCCTTCTCCAGCCGATCCAAAATCGCCTTCCGGCTGCCCCGTCCCTGTTCGACAGCCAGGTACGCATCCAGCAGCAACGCCATTGTATATGAATTCCACACAGAGCCCGTTTGCACGGTCTTTCGCATTCTCATCAGTCCTTAATTCTTATTTTCCTTGTATAAAAGGCTCTATACAAAAGTTACCACTCCCCCCCCTAAAGTCAAGAAGCGTCTTATTTTTATTGATTTTCCTTTGCTCCCGCGAAGGCCGCGGTGGGCCTCTCCGACGCGCTCCCCATGCTGGTGTTCTTCTTCTTCCTGCTGGGCTTCGCCGTAGCGAATATCGTGCCCGTGATGTACACGCTCATCGAAAAGCAGCGGGACATGCCCATCCATGCCGCCGTGACGGCAGTCACCGCCATGGGCTACGCCGGCGTCCTCCTCGGGCCGTCCATTCTCGGCTTCATCGCCCACCGCTTCCACATCGCCGTGGTCTTCGATTCTCTCGCCGTTCTCGTCCTCTTTCAGACGGCGCTCGCCCTCTATATCTTCCGCAGGCTCCGCTGAATGAGCCCACGCAAAAAGCACGGTATTTCACCGTGCTTCTTTTTTATTTCTTTTCTTTTTCCGTTTTCTTCGCCGCCGTTTTCGGAGCGTCTTTCTTCACAGGCTTTTCTTCCGGCTCTTCGTCCGCTTCCTCTTCTGCGCCGTCTTCGTATTCTTCGTCATCGTACTCATCGTCGTACTCGTCATCATCATAGTCGTCGTCATCGTATTCCGCGTCTTCTTTCCGGCGGATGACTTCGCCCATGTGCTTGTAGGCGTTCCCCAGCACTTCTTCCTGAGGAATGTCCACCCGGTCGGGAAGGATCGCCGCGAATGCGTCCAGGAATTCGTCCGACGCCTTCAGCATGACACAGCCCGCCTTTTTCGTATTGTCGTTGTCATTGTAGAGGAGCACCCAGATGTCCCGGCGGTCCAGCTTGGAGTACATGTAGTACTGGCTCGTGTAGTCGATGCCGTTCTTTTTCTTCGCGTTGTACCGGTACACGCCGAAAATTTCCTCATAGGCGATGCGCATTTCCTTCGTGCCCCGGAAGAGGCTCTTTTTCACGATGACCAGCTCGTCTTTTTCCAGGCGGTATTCCGTCTTCGCCGTCGCCGTATTGACGATGTACCAGAGAAGGAGCGCCTGTACGGCGATGCTCGCCAGCCACGGCATTTCGCCCCGGCTGAGCGCGTCCGCCCAGATCCAGCCCACGTAGCCGACCCATCCGAGCAGGATCACGCCGATCGCCGCGCGGTACAGGGGATGGGGATGGGAATATTCCACATTGTGCTTCATTGTTTCCATAAATCTCTCCTTCAGCGTTTCTTCGCCGCTTTTCTCGCGCGGCGGCGGGCCTTCTTTTCCGCTTCCTTCTGCCGCACCAGCTCCGCGGCCTCGCGGGCTCTCTTATTTCTGAAATACAGGTTCACCGCGAATACGGCGAGGAGCATCACCCCGATGAGGGCATTGCCCAGCTGAAGTCCGTTGTCGTGGATATTCATGCCCACCATGCCGAGAGCCACCACGAAGAGGACTGTGCGCAAATGATCTTTCATCTTTTCCTCCGCAGGGGAAACACGTCCCCTTTTTATAAAGTATCATTTTTATTTTATACAACCGGCGGAAGAAAATCAATCAGCGCGGCGGAGGGGCGCGAAAAAACGCCTCCGAAGAAGCGTTTCTCTTATCGTATCTTTTTGAAATAGAGCGGCGCCGTTTTCGGCTCCATGGGGAGAAGAAATCCGGCGATCTCTCCCGCGGGCCCCGCGCAGAAGGTCAGGGGCAGCGCGTAGAGGTCAGTGTCTTCTTTGACGCCGTCCGCCCGGAAGGTGTCGTAGCAGAGGTGCGTGAGAGGAAGCCCTTCCACGTCCCGCTCGTCCAGAAGGAGACCGCCTCCGCCGCGGCGCACACGGAAGAGGCCGTACCCGGGATGGGCATAGAGCCCGGCGTAGGCTTCAAGGCTCCGGGAGGGCGGAGCGGAAGCGGTGCTCTCCGGCACGCAGTCAAATTCCAGATGGTGGTACATGTCTTCCGGCGCGTGTTCCCGCGCTTCCGTATAGAGTCCGTACCAGTCCGCCGGAGCGCGCCCGGTGAAGACGTCCAGCAGGTATCCCTGCACGGCGAAGATGAAGGGATTGTCCGGGGCGTGGAGATTCTGGAGATAGACCGCGCCTTTCCCGAAGCCCGGCAGGTAGAACTGGAAGGCGCTGTATCCTTCGATCTTCCCGGTGTGCTGCTGCACGATGCTGCCGTGGTATTCCATGACCCGCCAGCCCAGTCCGTAGCCGAGGGAGCGGCCGCCCCGTACGTGGGGATAGTCCATGATGACCTGCGGCGCGTGCATATCGAGGAAGCGCGAGGTCGAGAGGAGCGCCCGCCCGTCCGCCATGCCGCCGGAGATGTGGAAGGCGAGCCATTTCGCCATATCTTCCGCCGTGCTCATCACGGAGCCGCACGGCCCGGCCATGTCGATGTTCCACCGGGGGATGACATGGAGGCCCCGGTCCCACCGGTGCGGCGAGGCGAGATCGTTTTCTTTTTCCGCGTCTCCCATGAGGCAGAAGGTGCGCGTCATGCCAAGAGGCTGAAAGATCTCTTCTTCCAGAATGGTCTCCCACCGCTTCCCCGTGACCGCTTCCATCACGCCGCCCGCCGCGGCGTACATGACATTGCTGTATTGAGCGGCGGTGCGGAAATCCGCGTTCGGCTCAAGATAGCGGAGGCGGAGGAGAAATTCTTCCCTGGAAATGCTGTTGTCCGGCCACGCGCCGTCGTGCCCCGCCACGCCCGTGCGGTGGCAGAACATGTCCCGAAGCGTCACGAGCGGCGTCACCCGGCTGTCCCACATGGCAAATCCCGGCACATAGGAGGCGATGGGCTCGTCGATGGAGAGGAGCCCTTTCTCTTCCAGGCGGAGCGCCGCCGCGGCGGTCATGGATTTCGTGCACGAGCCGATGCCGGAGACGGTCTTCTCCGTGAAGGGCTCGCCGGTCTCCGCGTCGCGCGCGCCGAAGGAAAGAAAATGCACGCCCTCATCGATCACGGCCATGGCGCATCCGGGGATGCGGTAGTACGCGAGCATCTTCTCCGCCAGCGTCTCAAGGCCTTTCCATTCTTCGTCTGTCATGGCTCCTCCTTATTTTCACACCGTCTCCTGCATGTCCTCCGGCTCGCGGAAAGGCTTCCCGATCATGGGCACCGCCGCGATGAGCGCTTTCGTGTAGTCCGCTTCCGGCGCGGTGAGGATGCGCTCCGAAGGGCCTTCTTCCACGACCTGCCCTTTCCGCATGACCACTGTCCGGTCGGAAATGTACTTCACCACCACCAGATTGTGGGAGATGAAAAGATAGGTCAGCCCCAGTTTCTCCCGCAGATCGGTGAGGAGATTCAGCACCTGCGCCTGCACGGACACATCGAGGGCGCTCGTGGGCTCGTCGAGGATGAGGATCTCCGGCTCTGTCATGAGCGCTCTCGCGATGGAGATGCGCTGGCGCTGGCCGCCGGAAAATTCATGGGGATACCGCCCCATGGCCCCTGCCGTGAGGCCCACCATATGGAGCAGCCGTTCCGCCCGCTCTTCCGCTTCTTTTTCCGTGTGCCCTCCGAGGACGCGCATGGGCTCTTTCACGATCTCCCCTACGGTCATCCTCGGGGACAGGGACGAATAGGGATCCTGAAAGACGATCTGGATGCGCCGCCGCAGGGGCCGGAGAGCGTTCTCCGGGAGGTGGGAGATATCTTCCCCGTCCAGCAGGATGCGGCCCTCCGTGGGTTCTTCCAGCCGGACGATGAGATTGGCCAGGGTGGATTTGCCGCAGCCGGACTCGCCCACGATGCCGATGGACTCCCCTTTTTCGATGGAGAGGGACACGCCGTCGAGGGCGTGCACTTCTTTGGTCTTGCCGAAGAATCCCTTCGTGCGGAAGGTCTTCGTCACGTTTTCAATGGTGAGCAGGCTCATGCTTCCTCCTCCTTTCCGCGGATGACGGCGAAGGTCGGCGCGGCGCTCTGCCAGTTGTGGCAGTACACCAGATGGCCCGCGCCGGTAAGGGTGTCCGACGGCGGCGCGGTGCGGCAGAGCTCCGTGGCGAAGGGGCAGCGCGGCGCGAAGCGGCATCCCGCCATCTGTTCCGACGGGTCGGGCACGACGCCGGGAATGGCGAAGAGCCGGTCTCCCGCCGCGGCGGAGGCGGTGAATTTCGGCACCGCCGCCATGAGGGCCCGCGTGTAGGGATGCTCCGGCGTCTCGAAGACGTCGGCCGCTTTGCCCGCCTCCACGATGTGTCCGGAGTACATGACGGCCACGGTGTCGCAGATCTGGGAGATGACGCCCAGGTCGTGGGAGATGAAGAGCACCGCCGTGCCGAGCCGGCGGCAGGCTTCGCGGATGAGGGCGAGGATCTTCGCCTGCACCGTCACATCGAGGGCCGTGGTGGGCTCGTCGGCGATGAGGAGCTTCGGCCGGCACGAGAGGGCGATGCCGATCATCACACGCTGCCGCATGCCGCCGGAGAGCTCATAGGGATAGCACCGGAGCACGTCTGCCGCATTGCGGATGCGCACCGCCGTGAGCATGTCTTCCGCGGTCTTCATGGCCTCCTGACGGGAGACCTTCTGATGCGTCATGATGACGTCGGTCATCTGCCGCCCGATGGTGAAGACCGGATTCAGGCAGGTCATGGGTTCCTGGAAGATCATGGAGATATCCCGGCCCCGGATGGCCTGCATATCTCTTTCCGGCTTCTCCGTGAGCTCTTCCCCGCAGAAACGGATAGAGCCGCCCAGTTTCTCCCGCCCGCCGCCGGGAAGGAGCCGTGTCACGGAAAAGGCGGTGAGCGATTTCCCGCTGCCCGACTCGCCCACGAGGCCGAGGATCTCCCCCGGCGCGATGGACAGGGAAACATCGTGAAGGATGGAGACCATCCCTTTTTTCACCGGAAGCGCCAGAGACAGGTTCCGGATCTCAAGTATCGGTTCCATACGCCCTCACTTTCTCGACCGCGGATCCAGAATGTCCCGGATCCCGTCGCCGATCAGATTGAATCCCATAATGGTGATAAGGATGGACAGCCCCGGAAAGGCGGCGTACCACCACTGGTCAATGGCGTAGACGCGGGCCGTGGAGATCATGGCTCCCCATTCCGGCGTGGGCGGCTGCGCCCCGAGGCCGATGAAGCTCATGGAGGAAGCGATGAGGATGGCGTCGCCGATGCCGAGGGTCATCTGCACCATGAGCGGCGTGAGACAGTTCGGCACGATGTGGCGCGCCACGATCCAGAAGGGCTTCTCCCCGAAGGTGCGCGCCGCGCGGACGTACTGCTGTTCCTTCACCGCCAGCACCTGCCCGCGCATGAGGCGGGTATACATGGGGATGCGCACGATGATGACGGCGAGCATCGTATTCAGAAGCCCCGGCCCCATGGCCGCGGTGAGGGCGAGAGCCAGCACCATGGACGGGAAGGCGAGGATCATATCCGTCACGGCGAGCACCGCCTGATCCGCTTTCCCGCCGAAGTAGCCGGAGACGCTCCCCAGCACGACGCCGATCGCCGCCGACACCGCCACGATGATGACGCCTACGGCGATGGAGATGCGCGCGCCGTACATGACGCGGGACAGGATATCCCGCCCCATTTCATCGGTGCCGAAAAGATGCGCCGCGCTCGGCGCCTGAAGCCGCTCCGGCATATTCATAAAATTCGGGTCATAAGGAGCGATGACCGGCGCGAGCACGCCGATGGCCGCCACGAGCCCCACCAGGAGGAAGCCCGCGAGGGTGAGCTTATTCCGAAAGAGGATCTCCGCGATCTCTCTGCCCCGGGAAGGACGGGCCGCTGTCGTTTCTTCCGTCATTTCTCCGCCTCCTCCCTGACCTGCGGATTCAGGACGCCGTAGATGACGTCCACCGCCGTATTGATGAGCACATAACCGAAGGAGATCACCAGCGTGAATCCCATGATGGCGGGAAAATCAAGAAACGCGATGGAATCCATCACATATTTCCCCATGCCAGGCCAGGCGAAAATGGTCTCCGTGATGACCGCGCCGCCGAGAAGCTCGCCGATGGTGAGGCCCGTGAGCGTCACCGTAGGGATGAGAGCATTCTTCAGGGCGTACTTGTAAATGATGGTCTTCCGCGGAATGCCGCAGGCCCGGGCCGTGCGGATATAGTCCTGCTCCAGCACGTCGATCATGCTGCTCCGCACCTGCCGGGCGATGATGGCGAGCTGCACATACGCAAGGCACACCGCCGGGAGGAGCAGGTGATGGATCGCGGAGAGCACCACATCCATCTGTCCCGCCAGGAGCCCGTCCACGATGTAGAGCCCCGTCACGTGAGGCGGCGGCATGAGGAACGCGTCGATCCGCCCCGACGCGGGGAAGATGGGAAATACTTTATAAAAGAGGATGAGCGCGATGACGCCCGACCAGAAAAGGGGCATGGACACGCCCACCAGAGAAATGACGCGGCTCGCGTGGTCGATCCACGTATCGCGGTGCACCGCCGACGCCACGCCGAGAATGATGCCGAACACGACGGCGATCACCATGGCGGCGAGAGTCAGCTCCAGCGTCGCGGGAAAATATTTCGCCAGCTCATCCGCCACAGGCAGCTGCGTGCGGATGGAGAGCCCCATATCCCCGTGAAAAAGCCCCGTCATGTACTGGACGTACTGCGTCCATATGGGCTGATCGAGGCCGAGCGAAGCCCGCGCCGCGGCGAGCGTCTCCGGCGACGCGTGCGGCCCCACGAGCATCCGCGCCGGATCGCCGGGGATGACGTGGGAGATGCAGAACGTCACCACTGACACGCCGAAAAAGACCAGCGCCAGATGGAGCAGCCGCTTCCACAAAAAACGCGTAGATATCATACAATTCCCCCCACTGCCCATCGGCGGGAAAGGAAGCCCCTCCCCGCCGCAGGCTTTTATTTCTTCGACAGATGCTCGAAATCATACATCCGGTCGAGCATCGGATTATAGATGAAGCCCTCCACTTCCGAGCGCATCGGCGTGAGCACATTCATCTGGAAAAGGAAGAGATACGGCGCGTCCGCCAGCGCGAGCCGCTGCGCCTTCACATAGAGATCGGCCCGCGCCTTCTGATCCGTCAGCCCCTCGGCCTGCCGCAGGAGGCCGTCCACTTCGGGATTGCTGTAGAACGCCCGGTTCCCCGCCAGGCCCCAGTAATCGGAATCGAACCAGTAGGTCATGAAGAACTGCGGGTCCGCGTAGTCCGGGCTCCACGTGCCGAGAGCCATCTCGAAATCGCCCCGGTCGATGCGGTCCCGGAAAGCCGCCCAGGCGGTCTTCTCCAGCTTCAGGTCGATGCCGAGCGCCTTCATATTATTCTGGAGCATGAGCGCTTCCGCCTCATTGAAAGGCTGATTGTCCGAATAAAGGAGCGTCAGCTCTTTCGTATCCGCGCCGGACGACTGCGCGAGAAGAGCCTTTGCCTTATCGATATCCTGCTTGTACCCCTCGGCCGTCTCATCCCGGCCCCACATGCCCTTCGGCACCGGCGTCACCAGCTGCTCGCCGTATCCTTTCACCGCGCCGTCAATGATGCCCTGATAATCCACCGCGTAAGAGAGCGCCTGACGGAAGAGCGGATCATCGAGGGGCGCCTTCTGATTATTTAAGTAAACCAGGCTCGCCACCAGAGACGGATCCTCATACACACGGATATCCTTATTATTCCTCATCTGCTCGATCTGGTCTACAGGAAGATTCTGCACGATGTCCAGATCCCCCTTCTCCAGCTGGAGCCGCTGCGCCGACGGGTCTTTGACGATATTGAAGACCACATGCTCGATGGCCGGCTTTTTGCCGCTGTAATTCGGATTCAGCGCAAGAGTGATCTTCTGCCCCGGCACAGCCTCTTTCAGCTCATACGCGCCGGAGCCCATGGTGTGCGACGCCAGGTACGCCGATCCCAGATCGCCGTCCTTCTCGTGCTCCATGACCTTCGGATTCACGATAGACGCGCCGTTCACCGCAAGACTGGAGAGGAACGGAGCGAAAGGCCGATCCAGCGTGATGACCACCGTTTCGGCGTCGGGCGCTTCCACAGACCGCACCATCTTGAAATACTCCGAAGGCCCCTTGCCGATCTTCTGCGCGCGTTCGAAAGAAAATTTCACCGCCGCCGCTTCTACCGGCGAACCGTCGGAAAACTTGTGGCCCGGCTCCAGCTTGAACGTCCACACGAGACCGTCGTCCGACACCGTCCAGGACTTGGCGAGAGCTCCCTCTACCTCAGTAGAAGCCTTGCCGCCTTCCGTTTTGTACCGAACCAGCCGCTCATACGCAGGATACGTGACCTGCCAGTGCTGATTATCCATCTGCACCGCCGGGTCGAGCGACCCCAGATCCACACTGATGCCCACGGCGATCGTATTTTTCGGCACATGGCTGCTCCCGCTGCCGGAACCGCCTCCGCAGCCCGCCGCGCCGATCACGGCAGCCCCCGCCAAAGCCGCAGCCGCCAGTCCCTTTATCATCCGATTTTTCATACCGATCCCTCCTCTGATGCAAAAAAGCGCCTGTCCGCAGTTCCTGCGGAAACAGACGCCTTTGTACTTTATAAACTTGTCTTTTATTATACCGTCATTCCTTTTCCAAAAACAGAGGCCGGCCCCATATCTTGTATCTATATCGGCTATTCAAAAAACAGGCCCGCGGCCCGAAGGCTCACGCCACATCATACCCCGCGGCGCGCAGCGCATCCAGTGCGGCTTCATACCGCTCCGTCTTCACAAGCACATAGTCCGTATCATACGTGGACACCGCAAAGATCGGAATGCCCGCCGCCGCGAGGACAGAAGCGATCCCCGCGAGAATGCCGGTGAGGGAAAAATCCAGCGGTCCCGCCGCGCGGAAAGCCCGCCAGCCGTCTTCCCGGGCGAGCGCGTCCGCCGGGGCCCGCTCCGCGCGGCACACCAGCGACCGTTCCCCGTCGGTCTTCCCGATAAAACAGAAATCCCCCTCCAGATCCTCCGGGCGGTACGCCGCCACTTTGCACACGGAAAATTCTCCGCCGATCCGCTCGATCTTCATCGCTCTGTCCCTCCTGCTCCTGCCCGCGGCGGAAAGCCGCGAAAATTTTTTACAGTATACCACGCGGCGGCGCGCGTTTCACCGGCCTGCCATATGCGCAGGCGCATGAACGGCGCTGCCGCATGGCGCTTCATTTTTCTACGATTCATTCTATAGCTCCGAGCTGCATTTGAGGCTTCATTTCTCTTTTTCTCCAGAGAAAAAAGAGAAACGAAGCAAAGAGAAATCTGCCGCCCATTTGCCCCTGAAAAATCGGACCGGTCACTACCCTCCGCGCAACTCGCGGGCTGAAAGCTTTCAGCACATTCAGAACGATTTCTGATTATCTCACAAAGAACGACGCCCGCTCAGACAAGCGCTGCGGCTGACGCCACCGGCCGATTTTTCTCCCGCTTCGCGGGCACCGGGCGCAGACGGCATGGGCGGGGAGCTGCACCAGTGTTAGGCAGCAGGTTCTCAGGCGATGCGGACGCAGGCGAGAGAATTACGTTTCTCTCACACACGGCGAAACCAGACGAGAGAAAATGAAATGGGCGGGAAGCCATATTAGGGCTTTCCCGCCTTAGCTGCCCGTCTTTTCTATTTCCCCGGCAAATTGAAGTTTTTATTCGTCCAAAGCGTCGCAAAGCTTGTCCATAATTTCAGAAAGAGCAGTTGGAATTCCTTCTTCCCAGCCAGGATTTTCAAGAATTTCACCATCTAATGCCTTAAACATTACATCTGGTATTTTTACTTTTGCTTTATCTTCGTCATATTCTGCTGTCCAATTATATCCTCCAGAATATGAGTCATCCATCGGGTTAAATGCATAGAGTTGCTCTCTATAAAAATCTGAAAGATAGTTTTTCTCAATGGCATCTATAATGTCATAATCTTCTAAACTCCACGAATTTTCTTCTTCGCATTCTTTTCTGTCTGCATAATTTTCTTTGTAAAATGCTGGCGCCATGTGCCAATACAAATAAAGGATCGTGCCTCTGTCCGTATCCGGCTGGTCAACAATCCACTGAATTACTTTTTTAGAATTGTCAAAATTCCAGCTTATTGCTAATAGCTGTCTTTCTTTTGGGGTATTTCTCTTAAGGAAATCAATAACAAGTTCTGCGCTTAACTCCTCAAATTCATCTTCATCAATTTTGATTTCGTCCCATTCAAAATCGTTTCTTAAAATATCACTTATCTTTAACATTTTGTGCCTCCTAAAATTCTTAATTCCCCCGCTGGGGCTTTGGATTTTTCAGCAAGTCTGAATTTTGTGTGATCCGTTTCAGCCACTTCTTTTCCTCTTCGGCGGTCAGCAAAAGATCCTCCGGCGGGTTGTCCTCCGGGACGCTGAAAAAATCGTCCTTATGGGCTTCCCGCAGTTCGAGGGCTCTCTTGCTTATATTGTATCACACATAGCGGCAAAAGCTGCCGTCACTGCGGGCCGGTCAAGCCGGGATCATACCGTTTCACAATTCTGCCCGCCGCCAACCGTCCAGCCGCTCCTGCACCGCGTCGATCTTCCAGCCATCGCCCACACGCTTCATCAGGAAACGGCGGTCAAAGCCGGCAGCTTCCTCTCTGGTATAGATGTAGAGTTTGTTCCTGGTGATCTGCTCCGCATCCAGGAACTGTTCCCCCGCATAGGTGCCCTGGGCGCTGTAGGAGAGGCTCAGGGGCCGGTAGCCGGGGCGGGGCTTTTCGCTTACATATTTCTCCCAGATTGCCAGCAGGCGGGGCACAGCCTCGGCATCCTCAAACCCTGCCTGCTCCATGTGCCGCTCCCATTCCGTCATCTCGGCAAAGAAAGCGGATAGAACTTTGCGGCATTCCTCCGCCGCCTGCCCGTCCAGCTGGACGGGCTTTTTGGCCTTTTCCCGTTGGATTTGGGAAAAGCGTTCCATCTGCTCCTCGGTGAATTGCACATGCGCCACCGGCTTGATGTAATTGTTGCCGGCGATCGCCAGCAGGCCTTCATAGGTGACAGCGGTATGGTCAATCTGGATGTGAGAGAGCCTGGGGATGAAGGCTGCTTGGAGCAGACCTGCATCATCCAGCCCGGTGCGGTTGAGGGTCAGCAGGTCTATTTTGCACTTCCGCAGGGCGGACAGACCGCTGCCGTTGATTCCTGCGTTGCCATCCAGCAGCAGATAGCGCAGCCTCGGCATGGCGGAAAAGACGGGGAAGCAGGCATCGGTGAGCGCCCCGCCCTCCACGCCGAAATTGACCATGCTTTTATGCCCGGCGAAGGGAGCGATCCGTTCATCCGTCACCGAACAGCCCTTCACATGGAAGCCCGCCAGAGCGTAACCGGCCAGCCGCTCCATGATCTCTGCGGTCAGTTCCGGGACTTCCAATTTCTTTTTTCCATCTAAGGTCAGGATACCGTTTTCCCAGTCTGCAGTACGCGCCCGCTTTGGCCATTCTGTCACTTGCTTTATTTCTGCTTTCCCTGCATCCACGGTGACTTCCCCCTAAATTCTTATCTATCTTTTATTTTTACTCTACCACAGTTCCGAAAGTGTGGAAACAGGGAGATTCCCGGGCGAACGGTGTGCGCTGCCTTTTGTTTTTCGGCGGCGCGGAAAAGGAAGCACGCAAAAAGCCCCCGCGAGGGGAGCTTTCCGCTTTGGTTCTTAATATCTGTAGTTGAGGGAGAGGGTCCACGTGTCGTTCGGGTCTTCCGTGGTGCCGTCCGCGGCGAAAGCGTATTCGCCGTGGATGAAGACGTTCTCCGCGATGGCCACATTGCCCATGAGCAGCCAGTAGGAAATATTTCTCTGCTTATTGATGGTGTTGCCGGTGTAGTTGGTGAGCGTCTCGAGAATGTCCGTTTCGTAGGTGGTGCCGCCGATGTAAGTGCCGTCATCTACGTCATTGTAGGAGAGGTCGAGGTTCCACGTGCCGGGCTTCGTGTAATCCATCGCGCCGTAGCCGATGCCCGCGTTCCACGCGGTGTCGTAGCTGTCGGGAGCGGTGGTGTTCTTCATGTATTCGCCGAATACGCGGAAATCGCCGACGGGGATGGTGAGCTGTACGTCCACCAGTTCCGGTTTATACGCCGTGCCTGCCGCTCCGCCGGAGGTCACGCTGTTCTGCCAGGAATAGTAACCCAGGCCGAGGGTGCCGATGCCGATATTCCCTTCCGCCTGCGCGTAGTAGAGGTCTTTGCTCTTCCAGGAGCGGTTGCCGCTCTGGTCGTCGTCGTAAGCGCAGAAGTTGAACTGGCCGTAGCCGGTCTTCACGGTGACTTTGTCGCCGATCCGGAAAGCCGCTTCCGCGCCGTCGAAGCCCCAGCCGTTGCCGTAGGACCAGCCGCCCTGGTTGCCTACCGCCATGTCATAGCGGCCGAGGGTGATCTTTGCCGCGCCGAAGTCGTGCTGCACGTTCATGGATTCCATGCCCACGTCGGCGTCATCGCTGCCTTTGAACTGGACATTATCCGTGGAGAAGCGGGCGTTCACCGTGGTGTCTTCATTGACGCGGCCCTGCATCATGATGTGGATACGGCCGTTCCATGCTTCGTCAGAGCCGTTGTCATTGCTCTGATAGCGCATGCGGGCGTCGCCGCCCCAGGAGATGTTGCCCACTTTCTTTTCCAGATTGGCCACGCGCACGCCGAGGGTGTCCAGCTCGTCGGCGTATTCACCGGCCAGTTTGTCGATGGTCGCGCGCTGTTCCGCATTGTACTGGTCTTCTTTCGCCATGAGGCGGGCCACGATCTGCGCCATTTCATAGCGGGTGATGGAGATCTGCCCCTTGAAGGTGCCGTCGGGATAGCCCTCTACGATGCCCTGATCGGAGAGATCGGACACGGCCTGATACGCCCAGTCGGAGGCGGACACATCGGAAAACGGATTGGCCGCCCATGCGGACGTCCCTGCGGCAAGTGCCGCTGCTGCTGTCATTGCGAGAATTTTCTTCATATTCTTCGCTCCTTTCTTTCCCTTTTCCTCAGAATGTGTACTTCCGCGAGCGCATCTACCCTGCTTCCATCCTGCTATTCTGCTCTCGTGCGGTAAGGGACCAACCCCTGCGAGTTGCGACTATTATAGCGTACCTCTTTTCTTTTGACAACTTTTAATTTCATATCTTTAAAATAAAATTTCTTCAATTCGTATTGCTTATATCTAACTCATCGTTTCATTATATGTGCAAAATAAAAAGACCGGGATCCCCGGCCTTACCACTCAATATAGGTGAGCGCTTTTTCCAGATCGTAAAACGATTTCCCATCCCAGAGCACATCGTCCAGCAGATGATCCATGCAGTCTTCCGCGTCGTCCGATTCATAGGTGTAGACGAGCTCCAGAAATTCCTCGAAGGGCTCTTTCGTGAAGCGGTATTTCTCCACGCTCACCCGGTACGTGCGCCGCCCCGGATTCCACCGGAGCCCGGAGAAATGGTAAACGAAGCTCTTGTGCCGGACGCATCCGTCCGTGTCCATGAGCTGATCCACAAAATCTTCCGTATTGATTCCTTTCAAGGAGATCTCTCCTTTCTTTTCCTGCGGAAAGAAACGGGGAATCCCCTTTTCCTTTCCGAAATGCGCCCCTGCGGGGCGGGCAGTCATTTGCGGCGCGGCCGCGAATTCCCGTGCAGAGCTCATGTATGGCGCTACCCTGCTGGAAGCTGTCGGCGCAGGCCCACATACGACGCTGACGCGGGAGCCATATTTCCCCTTTTCGCCGGGGGAGCCCCGGCAATGTGCCTTTTTGGCATGTGATGCCATGGTCACTTCATTTCATTTTCCGGGGCGGCCCGGAAAAGAAACGAAGCAAAGAAAAGGGGCCGCCGGCCAGGCGAAAAATCCC